>ERZ1292629.109-Hain-H43-01um-R1-109-length-80338-cov-11_pt1 | contig 73345 bp, 154 predicted proteins | sample MGYA00564399_ERZ1292629 | MGnify/ENA primary metagenome ERZ1292629 (study PRJEB36523, sample SAMEA6512636) | groundwater metagenome | collected 2019-01-08 | study: AquaDiva: Metagenomics assemblies of 32 groundwater samples
GAATACAACAAAACACAAGAGGGCTTAAAATGAAAAAAGGAAAACTAAGAGATACATATTTTTATGTTATGACTAATTTTAATTATAAGGAAATAAACTTTTTAATTAAATGCTTAACCGAACAAAACCAAAAACCCGAAAAGGAAACAGACGCAGACACTTTAAACAAAATAGAAAATAAAGTAAGAAAAGGAAAAGCCACGCAGAGAGAAATATTTTTATTATGTGAGAGCTACATGGCTTTTAATGTGGTTATGCCTAAGGATATAGCGAGGTTGTTAAAATGAAATACAATAAATTTAAAGTGGGCGAAAAAGTAATTTTAAAAGAAGATAAAAAAGTTTATACTATTTATGCTCTTTATCCAAAAAATAAATTAAGTCTGGGGCTGTATGAATACCCCGACACCGAACAAGACTATTTAATAAGTATAGCCGATATAGAAAAAATAGATATAGATATATGTTTATGTATTGCTTTAGATTTACCACACGGAGAACGCAGAACAGCCAAAGAAATAAAAACGGCGATTCAAAATAAAGAGAATACGGAACACGATTATTTTAAAGAGCTATATAAGGAAATATGTGTTAAAGCTGAAAAAGGTTATAAGGGGGTTAATGGATAATGGAACAAATAGAAATATTAAGCGAAGAAAAATTTAAAGAGATAAACACAAACGAGGAATTAAGAAACGCTGTGGCTTTTGCTCATTCTTGTTGTAATGCAAGAGGAGAAGAAGAATATAAAAAAGCTTTACTATACCCGATAGCGTATAAAGTAACAAAAACGCAAATAATGAAAGCAAACGCTTTAAGAGATAAACGACAAAAAGAAGTTTTAAAAGAAAATGCAAATAATCTTTTATTTTGTGCTATGGGTATGAATTTTAAACCGACTATAAACGACGGAGTAGGAAACCATAGAATAAGAACAGATTTTTTAAATTCGCAGGGCGTTAGGTGTTTTATAGAAGTTGGAACAAAAAGCCGAGATAATAATTTAAGGGTTGATTTTGCTATATATGGTTATATTGAAAACGAAACAAAGGGAAACAGAAACGCTTATAACTTTAAGAAATTGGAAACAGAAACGCCAGAGTTAAAATATACCTACGAAAATGTTTTAAGTTTAGTTAATAAATATTTTGGCTGTAATTTTAAAAAAATGGTAGTAGATTATTATAATATAGAATGTTCGGGGGTTATCTGTAAAAGTCCTTAAAATGTCCAGTTGGATAGTGTCCGATAACTGCATAAACTCTTTTTTAACTTTTCTTAAAAATAGAGATTTAAATAATATGTGCAACAATAGAAACGACTATTTTAAAATTCTTAAAATAGACAACTGCCTTTATTTAAGTAGGGATTTAGAACGCTTAGGGCGTAAAATGTTAAAGATGAATATTGAAGCCACAGAGCAACGCTATACAAAACCTTATTTAAATAAAAAGGAAAAAGCAACAAGAATAAAAGCTTTTAGATTTAAGGAATTTAAAGCCTTAGATGTTCAAGTTTATAAAAATCTTATGTGCTACTTATACCAGTGTGCAGAGGGCGACATAGATAAAAGAAAACTCTATAAGCAATTAAGAAAAATAGAGGATTCACTCCCAAGCTACATTATAAGAAAATCAAAAGAATTTGATAAGGCGAATTGGGGAACAGATTAATATTTTATTCACGCCATTACTTTTAGGCGTTCATATTCAAAGGCATAGGGAAAAAGAGAATAACCCTTATAAGTCCTTTTCATATTCATAAAATTAAATTTCATACCCCCGAGAAAATCGGGGTTTATATTATTAGCCAAGATTAAGGCTTTAAAAAATCAAAGCTAACAGGAGAGCTTTAAAACTTCTGTAACTGGAACGAGGTTAAATGAAATGACAAACAAAAACAAAATAGAAAATATCAAAAGAAAAGAAATGGATATAAAAGGTATTGTATTTTTTGATGACGGAAAGACAGCAAGACTTTATTTAAAAAATAAATGCGTGTGGGATTTTCAATATAAAACTTTATAAAATGGAAACAAAACAAGAAAACGAAACAGCCTTTTTTAACGAGATGGCTTTAAATGAATTTGAAAGCAACGGCGTTCTTTATGTCCGTTCTAAACCCTCACAGGAAGCGATAGGACAGCTAAGGGCGATAAAGAAAGATAGGTTTAATGATATGATAGCCACAGCCGACAAAGTAGCCGAAACCTGTATAAGCGAGGATTTAAAAGAAATTGGAAAAGTAAGAAAAGAGAAACGGGAAGAGATAGAAACACGCATCACAAATAAACTTCTTTTGTATTTTCAAAATACGCAAGGATTTAGTAAGGGCGATTTAAATTCACTTTTTCCAACAACGGAAGAGAGAACACGCCGAAGGCTTACCGACAAGATTATTAAAAATTTATCTCTTATGGGCAAGATTAAAAAAGTAACAACAAAGGCAAGATACATAAACTTAGTTAATAGGCAAAGCACCTCACAAGATTATGGCTCTTTTGCTCTGTTAATGGCTCACAATAAAAGAAAGCCCCGAAATTTGCAAGGCTGTTTTTTAAGCTCTTCCTTATCAGTTGGTAAAAAAATGGAAACTTATGAAAAAAGCTTTTATGAACTAACAGCTTAATTAAAATTTTTATGAAGCTCTTTATTTTTTGAGGGCTTTCCTTAAATGGAATTATAAACAAATAATATGGAAAGAATAGTTAAAAAATATAAACCTGTCTTATGTAAGATTTGTGGAAAGGAATTTATAAAAACTGGAACGAGAAGTTTATATTGTTCTAAACCCTGTTTTTTAATAAAAGAGCATATACGAAATAAAAAGAGATGGGCTAAGGAACACGAAAAGAAAAATAAATTAGTAAAATGTAGAGTTTGTGGTAATGACTTTTGGACAGCAAGACGACTGCATTTATATTGTAGTTTTAAATGCAGAAAAAAGGGAAGAAAATTATACAGAATAAATTATGAACTTCTTAATAAAGAAATAATCAAAAAGAGAAACAGAAAATACTGGAAAAATAATGCCGTTGGGCTTAGAAAATCACGCACAATTTATAGAATAGAACATCTTGAAAAAGGCAGATTGTATTGTAAGAGATACCGAAAAAGACATCCTGAAAAAGTAAAATTGACATATAAATTACTGAGGTTAAAATTTCCTGAAAAAATAAGGGCGAGAGATAAAGCCCATAGAAAAATTAAAATTCCTTATGGGCAGATATGCGAAAAATGTAAAAAAAATAAAGCTATGCATAGACATCATACAGATTACTCAAAACCATTAAAGGTTAAATTTTTATGCGTATCCTGTCACGCAAAGGAAACTATAAAGGAAAAAATAAATGTCCGAAAGACACGCCCTAATAGTATAAAAAGCAAACAAGGTTTAAAGCTTATTGCAACTTGTTAGCTTAATCAATAAAAAATTAAGTGTCCGATATTGACGCTCATATATACAATAACAAATGATAACAGACAAACAACAAAAACGAAATATTGAAAAGCAAAATCTTAAACAGCTAAACGGAAGTTTTAAAGTTGGAATGGACTTTAACCTTAATGGGAAGTTTGGAGAGATAACCGAACTATTGCCCTCTGGAAATATCCTTATAGAGTTTCCCGATAGAACACGGCAAGTCGTGACTCATACTCAATTAAAAGAAGGTGGCTTAATATGAAATTGGTAAATCGTTTAATAGAAATAGAGCCGAGCAAGAGCCTCATAATCCTTAATACCCTTATGCGTAGTGGGAAGTGGTTGGGCGTTAAAGAGCTAATGAGAATAGTAGATTTTAAGCATATCAATAAGCACATTAAGACATTTTATAGTTTAGGTATGATTACAGAACGCCTTGAACCTTATAGCTGTAACAGAAAAGTTAGAAAGCTATGGACTATTAACTGGGAAAATAAACTAATTAAAATATTGAATCAAGAAATATGATATACCAACATAAAAGAACAGAATTATTTTCAATAACAAGACACTATACTTTAACTTTTGAAGACGGAAAAGAAAACGAAATAGAAGTAGCTGTTGAAACTAATTATCAAACTAATCCTGATTTTACAGAGATTACAGAGATAAACTTTTTGACAGAAAATGTTAAAGAGAAAACTAAAGAACTTATTGAAGAATGGATAAACGATAATGAGGATGACTGGAAAAATGAATGACGAACAAAAAGCTAAAGAAATATTGGATTACTGCATAGACTATCTTAGAGACGGAGAATTTGGTTTTGATAAGAAAGAAGAAAAACTCTACAAAGAAATGATTAAGGAAATTAAATTTATGCTTACTACTGACTAATGAACAAAGAAGACTTAATTAAAATATTGCAAGACAAAGACCAAGATATATCTAAAATTCAATTTGAAGATTACAACGGAAATTTTGTCTGCTGGATTCAAGACTTTGATATAGCCGATGTAGAAACTTCTGAACACGGAAATATTTTAAGATTACAATTAAATAGCGAAGAATATATTGAGTTTAAAAGAAAATGAAAAAACAAACTATAAAACAATTAGCAAGGGCATTAATCGTAGCTATTGATAATAATGAAATAGGTGTTAAAAATCCTAATGAGGAATTAGAAGCTATGCCTATGATACCGAGCCAGTATATAGCCGATGAATTAGAAGATTTAAGGAGTGCCGTAAAATGATAACCTATGCAAAATCAACAAGATATGTAAGCAGTGCTTTTGAATATTTTTCTTATGTTAGTTTAAAAGAATTTGTAGAACTGCCTATGATTATGGATTCTATTAGTGAATTGAACTCTGAAGATAAAATAAAAATTGCTACTATGAATGAAAAAGAGTTTAAAGAATTTTTTATTAATCACTTACTTTCTTTTGGTTGGAGTGATGAAGAAATGATAGAGAAACACTTAAACAAAATTGAAGGAAAATATATTTTATCTTATCAAGAAAATAATGACCAATTTAGAATTGAGGAGTTAGAATGATAACCATAGATAAAGAAAGTAATCTTGTTTGTAAGTATTGTAATGAAATATACGCTCTTCCTTTAAAAGATAGAATTTGTCCGAAATGTCTTTTAATAGTGAATAAAGAAAGACAAGATACTCTTGCTCTTTTAGAAAGAATGATAAACTTAGATATTTATTACGACAAGCAGATGGCTATTAAAACTTTAATTTTAGCTCAAAGGATAATCTCAAGAGAACTAACAATAGAGCAAATAGGGAAAATAATAAAATGAACGCAAAAATAAAACAAGCAATAGAAGATAATTTTGAAAGCGATAATGAAGAAATCGCAAGACAAATTAAAGAGGGTAACACTTCGGGAATTTTGGATAATGAAGATGGCTACCGAATATCTTGGAATCTAAATGTGGAGAAATTTGAAAACTAATGGAAAAAAATATTAAGAAAACTGAATTGAGAAAATTTGAGGATAGCCTAAAACAAATTAGAGATATTAAAAATAGATTAAGAAGTATAAGGGGTTGGAACGCTGATGATTTTGAAAAGATAATAAATCTCCTTGAAAGTGGAGAAAAAGAAAATCTAAAAGCAATAGAAAAGCTAAAAGTCAAAACGATTAAATTAAAAGATATAGCTAAAAAATTAAATCTCTATGGTATTCCTTATAGTTGGAAAGAAAACTCTTTTAAAGAATTTTTGACTTTTAATGGATATAAGATAGTTAATGAGGACTACGCAGATTTTCAGTATGAAGATATTAAGGCGTATTTAGACTTGGAGGTAACAAAATTATGAAAGCTGAAATAACCGAACAGGGAATAGAAATTAATGGAACTCTTATTAATGAGATAATCTTTCAAGAAGAAAAGTGTGACTGGACGCTAAGAGAAAGAGAAGACGAGATAGATAACTTAATTGATTGGATTTCTGAAAGTCAAAAATATGGCGATAAGGCTCTAATGAAAGCCGATTTAAAATATCTTATTTCTTTAGATGATGAATATATCTTTTCAAATATTAGCACTAATAGGTATATTGCTAATTCAGATAATGAAATTGAATTTCATAATATCTGTATGGAAATTTTAGAACTAAACGAAAAGGAGAATCAAGAAATAATCGCATTTGACGGAAGAAGATTTAAAAGAAAAGGAACTAAATAATGGAAAGAACAATAAAAATAAAATTTGAAGACGAACAGGATTATATTGAGTTCTGTGATAAGATGACCTTAACCGACAGGGAATATACTGAAGCTGAAGATTCTAAAAATGTCTGCTGTGAAAAAGAAATGATTTGCTTAGGCGAACAGCAGACTATCTCGGATATGAACACTAATAAACTTGTTAGATATATTTGCTCTGAATGTGGCTCTCTTGTAGATATTAAGGAGTATGCCCTTGATGATGAAGAACTTTGGGATTTAATTAAAGATGAAGAAAAACTTAAGGATAGTCAAATACTAAAAGAAATGAAAGAGGATTTGGAAAAATGAAAGAATATATGATATACGGCGGTGTTGAAGATGAAAGCCCTAATGTAAGTATCTTTTTTATTGGCGACCTTGCAGAAACAAAAATAGTCTATAAAAAATTAGAGAGGCTCTGTGACCTTTCTTATCCTGAAACTAAAAGTCTAAAGAAAGAACAGGAAGCACTTATTTTTGATTTAAGAGTTGCTCACTGCGTTAAGATTTGGAATGATGAAGATGATAAGGTAGACTTTACTTTACACTTAGCTGAATTTACTGAATTAGAAATTGGAGATTTAAAATGAAATACCGAGTTAAACTTATTATGAGTGGAACTATTATTGATATAGTAGAAGCAGAAAGTCAAGAAGAAGCCATAAGAAAATTAGCCAATGATTACCCTGATTTTGATACTATTGAGGAGAACGCAGAAGAAATATGACAAATAAAGAACAAGAAAAAGAATTAAGACGACTTGATAAATTTAATTATTGTCTTGTTGCTCTTAGCGAATTATCAAACTTACAGATTATTTTAAGTAAGCGAGAATTAAAAATAAGAAAGCAAATGGAAAAATACAAATGACTGAAACAAAAATAGACACAAAAATATTAAAAGCCTTAAACAAGTTATTCAAGGATGTAGGCAATACTGAAACGCCTGAAGAATATTGTGTTATGGATAAAACTAATGTTTGTATGATTACTGCTACCAGTGATGAAGGAAAGAAACTTTTGAAAAGATATGTTGATACCAGTGGCTTTAAGAAAAAAGAGCCTACACTAACTTATGAACATTCTGAACCTGCTGTATGCAAATTTTCAGTAGAATATTTAACTGCAATATTAAAGATATTTTCTTATGATAATTCAATTAAATTAACGATGGCTAAAGATTACCCTCTAACAATAGAGAATAAAGATTTTAGAGTAATTTTAGCACCTCGTTTGGAAAATTGGTAAAATGATTGAACAACAAAAACAAAACGCTATTAATGATTTCCAACGACTGCGTTCTTTAGCAGAGCTTAAATCCTTATCAGATTACTCTTTAGAAAATCCATTAAGTGACGAGCAGTATAATCGCCTTATGCAATTAAAAAAGGGGTGCTTAGGATAATGGAACTAGAAGGATTAATTATGATTGGTGTAGTTGCAGGGGCAATAGCAATAGGTAACCACTATGACTCTAAAACACGTGTAGAACCAATAAGAGCCACACAGACGCAACAGAACGCTCAGGCTAATGAAATGGGCAAGGGTTATATTTCTAATGGGCTTATTAGTTATAAATTAATTAACGGAAAAATTAAGGAGATAAGATGAAAGTAAAATTAATAAGCGTTGAAATTGATGGGCATACGGCTATGGATTTAAAAAGATTGATGGAATTTCTAAAAGAAAATAGATTTCAGTATTTTAAAGATGAGAAGAAACGAGATGAATAAAGAAAAAATAAAGGAACAGATTGAATGGATTGCTCTTAATGAGAATGGATTAAGACATATCAACGGGGCTTATACAATAGTTAAAAATCTTAAAATTAATTCTAAAAAGAAACTGGCTCACTATACGCTGGTTCTTGGAAATGATATGGAGGGAAAACAAGAGATTTATAAAAATCAAGAATTAGATATTTCAGGTTTATTAGAAAAGGAAGAGATAATTTGTAAATGTTCAGGCTGTAAGAAAGTTCTTATAGAAAATGGAAAGAAAGGCAAAGAAGCAAAAGTGTATTGCCCTAATTGTTTTAATAAATATGAAAAGGCTTATGATATTCTTATGGAAGGCTGGGGCGAACTTTGTGATGAAACTCAAGAATATATTGATAAAAAATTAAAGAGGTTGGAATTATGAAAACAAGACAAGACAAAATTGATATTCTATTTGAACGAGGAGTTACACTCGCAAAGAAACTAAATAAGGTTTTCAATGATTTATGCGAAATAGACGAACTTGAATCTGACAAACTAAGAGAATATCTTATGGAACAAGTAGGAGATGACTGCTAATGAACGCTAAACAATTTTTAAATAAACATAATGGAATAATAATAGACGCATTAGACGACTATCAAAGATGGTCTGATGAAGGCGAAGATAATTATGAATCCTGTAAGGAAGCTTTAAAAGATTTTGATGAGGTTACGGACTTATGAGAATCGCAGATAGAATCGCTTTAAGAATACTGGAAGATGTAGAAGAAAAAACAGGTAACAACTTTACTAAAGAACAATATCTTGAATTAGAATGTATGGTCGCAGATATAATCAAAGAAGAAATAAACAAGTGGTTAGGTTATGATACTGACTTACAGAAATTTGAAAAATGACTATAAACAATACTCAACTTTTTAAAGAAATTGGAGTTTGGGATTGTCCTTGTCGCCCATATTTAAGGAAAGAAACTTATTGTAAAAATTGTGAAAAAGCGATTATGAAAGAACTAAACGAGTATGGATTTTCAAGAATAGAAGGAGACAAAAGATGACAAAAGAAATTATGGCTGTAATATTATTAACTCTCGGGGGATTAGGAATGTTGTGTTTTGTCACTTGTGGAACTTATTTAAACTTCTTTCAAAAAAATACATCGAAAGCAATTAAATTTAATTTAGGAATTACTTTTTACTTTTTGGCTTTAGCATTCGCGGGGAAACTAATATGAAAGACGAACAAATTGAAATAATAATGAATAAATATATTGGTGCTTACTTTGATGCTATTCAAAAGCTTTTAGATAAAAAGTGCATAAGCAACGATATAAATTTAGATATTGAAATGAAGATATTTAGTAAAGTTCATCAGACTCTAATTGAAGTAAAAAGGGAATTATTAAAGGGAGAAAAATAAAATGAACGAAACACTAAGTAAAAAGATAAGAAGTGTAAATAGAATAGAACAAGAGTATTGTGTCCCCTTTATTCCCGAGAAAGATGTAAAAGAAAAGTTAAAGGATTTCTTAGAAGATATAAAAACAATCTGTCCTAATACACTATTCAATAAAGAAGTAGATGAGAAGGCACTTAAACATTTTGGAGATAAACTAAAATGAGTAAATTTAACAAACGAGAATTAACAAGAGAAGCTTTTGAAGTAATAATGTTTGATTTAAATAATTTAGAGCTACAACCTACTAATGATAATCAATACCGATTTAAGCTTATTGTTGGAAATTTAGAGGATATTTTTGGAATGAAACAGGAGGACGAAGAATGACACTAAATAAACAAAAAGGAAATATGTATGGATTCATTTCTCATACTTGGAATGCAATTAAAGGTAAATGTCCTTATGATTGTTCTTACTGCTATATGAAAGTTTTTCCACAAGGAGAATTAAGATTAGATGAAAAGGAACTTAAAACAGATTTGGGCAAGGGAAATTTTATCTTTGTTGGAAGTTCTTGTGATATGTTTGCTGACACAATTTCTACTGAATGGATTATGAAAGTTATTGGTTATTGTAATTTATTTCCAGAGAATACTTATTTATTTCAAACTAAAAATCCTAAACGATTTGAAGAATTTGAAAAGCTTTATCCTCCTAAATGTATATTCGGAACAACAATAGAAACTAATAGAAAACATAAAATTGGTAATGCCCCGTCTGTTGAAGAAAGAGCCTTATGGATGTCTGCAAGTTTTCTTAGCGATAAAAGAAAAATGATTACAATAGAACCAATAATGGTTTATGATGTAGATATACTTATAAATTGGATTAAAAGGATTAGACCTGAATTTGTTAATATCGGGGCAGATAGTAAAAATCATAATCTTCCAGAGCCTTCAAAAGAAGATATAGACTTTTTTATAGAAGAATTAAAGAAATTCACAAAAGTAAATTCGAAGAATAATTTAAGCAGGATAAAATGAGAAAAAGATATTTGAGTTTTGTTGCAAAAGATTACGCTTCTGATATTCAAAATTATATAAATGCTAATAAAATTAAACAGAAAGATATTCAGGCAATAATCCTTGATGGAAGTAACTTCTATCTTTATTACTGGGAGAACGAATGAAAACCCAAGAACAAATAATCAATACACTAAAAGGAAACATTAAAGACCTAAGAGCCTTAATTAAAGATATAGACGCTTGGGATATTTATAATGATGATAACTGGCTCGGGATGATTGAGTCTATGAAAGAAGCAATTAAATTTATTGAGAAGAAAAATGGAAACAATGCTTAATAAAAATAGATGGGCTTCATGGGTAAGAGATTACGCTGATGTAAGTCCTTGTATAGAGTTAATGGCTTTATATGATGACCAGCTTAAAAAGGATGAAGTGTTTGGAAAATATGCTGTTGCTCTTGCTAATAGGATTATTGTAGATTTGAAAATAAAGAATTGTAAAGCTACTTATGGGAAATGGGGTGCAAGATTAGAAACAGCTAAGAATAAGAAATTGACTGAAGAAGAACTTGAATATAACGCTATAAGAATTACTGAACATCCTTCTTGGGTAGCATTAAAGATTTCAACTTATGTTTTTACTTATGGAAATAGTGAGGAAGAAGAATAATGGAACAAGAAAAAATATCGGATGAAAAATTCATAAAAGTCTGGTTATCTGAAGATAACTTAGAAGTATGGATAAAATATTCCAAGAAAAGCACACTCAAGAAAAGATTTGAATTAATAGATAAACTAAAAGAAGTATTAAGGAAAGTTTAAAATGGAAACTATAAAAATAAACGATATTGAATATGTAAAGAAAGAAGAATTAGATAAGCTAAACGCTGGACACAAGATTACTCAAAAAGATATGATGATTACTGACCACTGCTGTGTAATGGCTATTGTCCCATTAAAAAAAGAACAACAGATAGCTGGAATAGAAGAACTTGAAATTACTGATTTTGGAACTTTCAAAAAGTTTACAGATAAAATACAAGACTTAAAATTTGAAAAGTTGGATGAAAAATTCAAGCCTGAAAAGTTTATTTTAGATGCGACTAAATATGGATTAGAATATTTAGAAAAGGCGATTAAGACTGCTAAAGCTTTTGGTTACACTGATAAGCCCGAATTTTATCTTAAGTATGAAAACAATAAATTTGTTCAAGACTTTCCTTGTTTAATTAAAATCTGGAAGATGTGCTTTTTAGTTGCACCAAGGGTGGAATCAGAATGAAAACTTATGAAGTATTTTATTATGACCAAGAAGGAGAACTGGTAGACCAAACTAATATTGATGAATTTAGTTTTGATTTAGCTGTTGAATTAATGAAAGAATTTAAAATTGAGAAAAAAGTTTGGAAGATAGAAATGATGGAGGTAGAAGATGAATAAAATAATAACTGAGGAACAGGCTAAAACAGATAGAAAATACTTAATCTTAATTGGACTATTATTCTTTGGTGCAATTAACCTTTTTGTTATTATGTCTTTATACGGCGTTCCTGTTTGGGATTCATTTATAAAAGCGTTTGATAATCCTAAAGAAACATTAGCTGGATTTTTAGTAGCAATAGAAATTATAATTGTTATAATAGGAATTACAATTTGGAGTACATTAGAATGAACAGTAAAAAATATGAATGCCCCCTCTGTGGAGAATTACTGGCTGAAAGTAAGAAAGGACAATTAACTAATCCTAAAACTGGCGAAGTTTTAAAGGTTTATGATTGTGAAGAATGTGAGCAGTCTTTCATCTACAAAGATAAGAAGATTCAAATTATTCCTTACAGACCTGATGGAACTCCAATTAGACACACTTGTCAATATTGTGGTAAAATAGAAAATTTTGATCAAAATGTAGTCTTCTTGTTTAATGTTCCCAAGATGGATGTTTACTGCTTAGAATGTGGAGTAGAAGTTTTAAGAAATTGGTTAAGAAAAAATCCTAATGCTGATGTTGAAAAGGTTACTAAAGAAAACTTAGAAGAAGTATCTCAACTGCACGAAGTAGTTGAAGCGAATAAGTTTTTTGCAAATCCCGATAATAAGAAGAAGATGGACGAGATGTCAAAAATGTTTCAAGATAAATTTAAAGAACAAACGGAGAAAGATGGTAACAAGTAAAGAAATAGTAAATCGAGAATTTGATAATGTATTAAAACCAAGAGTCGTTAAGAATGAGGACACTGGTTTATGGGGATTACAAGAAGACGAAATAAAAATTAACACTAATACTTTTAATTATTTAATGAAGCTTGTTTATATGTTCGTTCCTGCTGATAGAATCGCAGAATTAGAAGAAATGATAGACGAAAGAAATAAAAAATTAGAAAAGTTTTTATACGAAAAAAGTATCAGTTCATAGTCATAATGCGAAGATAAACTTAGGTTGGCTGTAACCGCCTAAGTTACAATAGCAAAATCAAAGCTCTTACAGGAGAAAGATACAGGTAGTTTAATGGTAGAACAAGCCCGAGAGGTTAAATGCAGAGTTCGATTCTCTGCCCTGCTGACATTAATATTCATATTCACAGGTCAAACTAAAGTGCATTATAATGTTTGATCAAAATTGTCTGGTCGGCACGCGGGAAAGGACAAACCTGAGAAAGTCAATTAGAGCATTTGCGTTCAGTTCCGACTTTAAACGAACTAAAAATTGCGTTTCGTTGGCTCAGAGAAACACTAATAACCCGAGCCGTTATATTTTAAATAGCGATACCTGATTTAAGCATAATAAATCTGTGGCGATACAAAGCAAAGGTTTAAATAGCTTGTAGCGATACTTATATCATGGACAGAAACATAGAAGGTAAATCTGCTACATCAATAAGTTTAAAGCACAGCACTCATCAATTCATAAAGCAAAGAAATATAAATCTTAGTGCTGAGATAGAAGAATGGTTAGAAAATAAATATATGGACAATAATAATATTTTACAAAATCTATTGAAAGAGAAAGAAGTAATCGAGAATAAAATTGAACTCATCAAAAAGCAAATTGAAGCCGACAAGGTCAAGGCAGAAGAAGAATTGAAGAATCTCTCGGAATTAAATTTGAAAGAGTTAAGAGATAGTCTGGATGTCATAGATAGAATGGGCGGTAACTTCTTGGGCAGTAGAAAGGATAGATATAACCTTATCTGTGAAGAAAATGTAACTTTAGATAAATTTAAATGGTTACTGGAAAAAATTAGAAATAAATATGGAATAAATAATGTAGCGACATAATATTAATAATACAATATAGTATCTACAACATATTTATTAATTATTTATTACAAAAAAACAAACACTATGAGAAAAAAAACATTTACAATCAGAATAACTCCTGAAACAAAGAAGAAATTTGATGGAGTAAGGGGAGAAGCCAGTAGTGATAAGTTTCTTGCTTATCTTATTGAGTTCTTCTTAACTAAAAAATAAGTTAATAAAAAATGGAAACAAAAGGCGAATTAATACTAAAAAACGGAAAGATTAGTCTTCCAGAGAAGTATGAACTTTCAGAATCCAAAAGAAGGCTCAGAATAGTTATGCCTTGGCAAACCGAAATACAAAAAGTCGGTAAGGGCAATATTCAAGTTACAACGACTACTTATTTTAGACAGAAGGGAACACAAAAGCCCTATATTCCTGAAGGTTATATCCAAATTGACGGAGATATGTTTAAAGTTATTAAAGAGGTTAAATAATGGAAACTATACAACAAAAAGTCAAAGCCTATTTAACCAAAGTTAGAAAAAGAAATATGGACTTATTTTATAAATTCAATCTTATACTTACAAAATGAAAAATACTTATACTTTCAAATCAAATCAAATTTTCTTTGATAAAGAGAAATCTGGATTAAAGAATAATACCTTTAGAAAAATAGATTTATCTGATGAAAGATTTTTAGAACTAATAGCCCATAACGAATTAGGATATAATCATTTATACATTAAAATTATTGATGCTGATAATATCTCTCGTAGTTTTGAAAGAGAAATAAAGGATATTATTATCTATGAGGGTTATATGATTATTACTTGGGCAGAAGAAGTAACCACAAAAGAGGCACAAAAATGAACAAAGAACAATTAGCAGAAACAGAACAAGCAATATACAGAACTGCTCACATAAATGAAAGCTCAATCTTAGCCAGAGAATATTTTAAAGAGTTAGGATTAGATTATTCTAAAATAACTGAAGAAAGCTTGTGGAAATTAAGAGAATTTATGCAGGACGCTATGTATCCTCTACTAGCAGATAAAACTTATTCAATGATTAAAGACTTGGCTATGGACAAAAAGATAAAATCTAAATTCAAGAAAGGACTATTGATTGAAGCAGAGTTATACACTAATGGTTCTTATTTTACTCGTAGAGAGGCTATAACCTTTAATGAAGATGGATTTGTAGGACTTTGTGGCTGGGCTTCTGGCTGTAACAGGATACCTTTTATTAATGGATTTATTAAATGGTGTAATTATCTGGCTGGTCAAATTGAATTAAAAGATACGCAAGCGAGTCCTTCAACATGAATAAAAAACAATTGCTTAATAAAATAAAACTTGTTTGGACAAGGCAAGAAAATGTTGAAAAGAAAATTCACAAAGCAGTCATTAATATAATTAAGAATTTATCTAAGAAAGATTTAGAAGAAGTATATGGTGAAGAACTAATACAATTAAATTTTTCAGAAGAAGAGTTAAAGGAATATTCAAAATGAGAACCATTCGTTTTAGAATCTGGGACAAAGCAGAATACAACTGGATTGAACCAAAATATGCGAGTCTTTATACTGAATTTGATAAAGATAATAAGTGGAATTTCTCTGTAGGGGCTGTAGCAGACAGTGGAATAATCATATCCGAATTTACTGGATTAAATGATGATGAATCTAAACCTATTTATGAAGGGGATATAGTAGAATTTTATGACGAAGTAGTTGGATACTGCAAAGGAGAAATTTGTTTTGAAGCTGGAATGTTTATTATTGCTTGTGACCAATTAGAAGATAGTTATATTGGATTAAATGAATTTGCTAATTCTGAAGGCTGGTGTGATAATGTTCGAGTTAAAGGAAATATTTATCAGAATCCAGAATTAATTAAGGAGAAAGAATAATGGAGAAACACGATTTTAATTGGGCAATTGAAAAAATGCGTAATGGATTTAAAATTCGCAGGCAACACTGGGCTAAAAAATTCTTTATAACTCTGGATATTTTTAATAATCGATTCTTAGAAATGGCTGACCCTAAAAGAATATTTACCTTCAAACCTTCTACATTAAAAGCTGATGATTGGGAACTTCTTGAAGAAGATAAACGAAAGTGGATGATTGCTTTTCAAAATGATGTGTGTTTGATTTTACATAAAAACGAAGAGCTTGACCAGTATAGAAATCTTAAACGAGTTTCAAATAAATTAATTGAGGAAATAAATGGTAAAAGAAAAGATTAAAAAAGTAGGCACTCTTGGGGGCTTATTAGAAAATAAGAATCTTGAAGAGGCTGAAAAAATGGGAATACTCAAGACTAAAATAAAGAAAGTTAAGAAAGGCAAATTGCCAGAAAAATTTTGTTTTTCTTGTGGAGACGACACCCGAGATTACATAGTATATCAAAATGGTTTCCTATGCGACTCGTGTCAGCAATTAGATAAATTTAAGGAGACAAAATAATGGTTATGAATGAAACACTTAAAGATATTCCTTGGGCAGAATTTACAGATAAAGAAGGAAAGTTTAAAGTAACAGCGTTCAAGCTACATCTTAAACAGCAATCTATCTTATTAAGAGAAAGCATAAAGAATAATGATCTAATTTTCAGAGATTACACTAAAGAACAGAAAGACGCAATTTCGAGGTTTATTGAATGGTACTATGACTGAAAATAAAAATATTAGATGGGGCTGTTTGACTTTTGATAAAAAGGGAGAACAACTAAATTTTATGGATAACTGGACATCAAAAGAGAAGATGATACTGGAAGCCTTAGAAACTGGTGATGTTAGAAGAATAGAAATTTGGAAAAGTGTATTAAAATGAAAGTAAAAAATAATCAATTAATTTTAGAATATGAAAGTGAACTAATAGCTTTAGAAACTATGCTAGAAGATTTGCCTTATTACTTATCTCTTGATAGAGTTAATCTTGCGCCTATGTGCGAACAGCAAAGAAAAGAGATGTTAGAATTAATAAATAAAATATTTACAAAGAAGGTATTGAAAAAGATAAAATGACTAAAAAACAAAAATGTGAAGAATGTAATGGACAAGGTACGGTAGAATGTAATGAGTGTTACGGCTCTGGAGAAGAAGATTGCGAAGGCTGTTGCGATAAATGTGGTTCTGCTTGTCAAGAAAAAACAGATTGTCCTGTATGTTCTGGAGACGGAACAGTAGACTGTGACGAGTGCGAAGGCACGGGAAAAATAGAAAATGACTAAAATAGATAAAGAATTAATATTTGCAAAAGGAAGAGCCTATGGACAATTAGAAATAAATTCAAGACAAAGAATCTTCTTTGGATATGACTGTCTTGCTGGTGCTTTACTATTCACCATAATAAATATTCCTCATTGGGAACTCACTAGTTTAGGATTTTCTCTTGTTTTTTCAGCTTTAGGTGCTAGTTCACTTTATATTGGATATTCAGATAAACAAAAAATGCGGAGTATAAAATGAGCGGAATCAAAATTAGTATTAATCAAGCAAAAGGGATAATCGCTTTACTAAAAGAAGCTAAATTTAAAGATAAATATTCAGAATATTTGGCAGACCGTTACTTACGGGAATTAAGTTTAATTTTGGAGAAAGAATGAAACAGGGAGATATACTAGATAAGAAGATTGTAGAACTTGGTGGAAAGAAATTTCTAGCTTATTTAAAAGTTTGCGAGATGCATACCTTAGGAAATCCTGACAGACTATTCATTTGTCCAAAAATATCCCCCTTTAATAAAGTAAAAGAAGATCCTCTAGCTGAGTATCCAAAACTAAAGGAGAAAGAATGAAAAAGATTAAAATAAAATTCACACAAAAGATGGCAGACGATTTAAATAAAATTAGAACAGAATTAGGTTTCGACCAGTTTCCAAAAGGTCATCCTCTTTATATGCAAGAATCTAAACCTTGTGAAATGGAGTGTCTATATGGTTAAACAAAATATGGGTGCTGGAGATGGGTTTGCTTTAATATTTATTAGTGCGATGACGCTATTAATAATTGGAGCTATTATATTTTCTTTTACTCCAGCAGGTAAAGAATTCACTAAAGAAGCAGAAATTAGAGATAACTGTTTAATTGATACTGCTAGATCTATTTGTTTAGAAAAGAATATGACTTTTGAAATATTATCAAGTTTTTCAACAGGATTAAGGAGACAATTTAGTTGTATCTATTATTCAGACATTCACGATTTAGGTGAAAGAAAATATTTTTATTTAACAATAGAAGAATTTAAGGCGTGTGAACCAAAATGACTAAACAAAAGAAAACTTATAAATGTTATTTTTGTAAGGAAATAGTAAAAATTAAGTTAGTAAAGGGTAAGCCCACTATAGCATACATTAATGGAAAGCTTTGTTGCGAATCAGATTATTTTCGAATTAAGTCAATTAATAATAAATCGAATTATTTTAATAAGAAAAAAGCTAGAGCAGAAGCAGGATTATATATACGCGATTATTCACTATCATAGTCTCATAAAGCTGAAAGGAAAGTATTACCGTACTTCCATTTTGTTTTTCAACAAACATATGGCTGATTGATAGTTGGATTCGTTATTTGCCTAGTAGGCTTTATGGGATAAGACAGATTAAACACCTGAACTTTTTACTTTAGGGGGTCTTAGAAATAAGTTGGAAACTCATAATCTCCGTTAAAACTTCCTAAAGATTAATATTAAAAACATTTAAATACTACTAAAAATAATATATACTCATGGATAATATAAGAATAGTTCAATGTAATCGCTGTAAACATCAGTGGGCAACTAGAAATAAAAATAATCCAAAATGGTGTCCTAAATGTAAAAGTCCTTACTGGTGCAGAGATAGAATACGATGAATAAGTGTTTAAGAAAAAAATATAGAAAAATTTGGAATTTAAAAAATCCTGATTATTATAAAAAGTATAAAGTTAAAAATAAAGGAAGAATAAAACAGTTAGATAGGGAAAGATACCACCGAATCAAATTAAATCCTGACTATCGCGCTAAACAAACGGTAAAACATTCGCGTTGGGAAAAAACACACAAAGAACAGGTTAATAATAATGCAAGAAAATATTGGGCTAAAAGAAGGAGAATTGATGATAAACTAAGAACTGAAAGAGTAATAAGAAGTACATATAATAAAGCGTTACAGAGGTACATTCTTACAGGTAAAACTTATAAAACGAATAAATATGGCTTAGATTATCCGGGCATAATTACCCATCTTCAGCCTTTTCCAGATAATTTAAAGAATTATGAAATACATCATATTACTCCCCTGTCCAAATTTGATTTAAGGAATAAGGAACAAATAAAGATTGCTTTTGCCCCCGAGAATCATATGTGGGTTACTAAAGAACAACATAAACAGATACATCGAGATCTAAATAAGGATAAGGACAATCAGGTTTTATACTCATCAAATTAATGAGTGGTAAGAAATAAGGTTATATTGCTGGTAGGCGAACAAACTCAATTACTCATCCAAGTTATAATAACTTGCGAAGAAACAATATTTATTTCGGGCGATACCATCACAGGACGCTGGAGAAACTCGCCTTCATATTCACAATGATCACAAATCATACTACTGAGACGCAAGTTCGAATCTTGCATGGGCTTAGGCTCTTTAGTGTAGTGGTCTAGCACGCAGTTAACTCCCGAGACATTGGTTCGAATCCAGTATGAGCGAAAGTTCATTAGTATAGTGGTCTAGTACGCGGGTCATATTCATATTCAGTGTTACTTTAAAATTGCGACAAATAAATAGAAGAATTTAAATAGTTGCTTTGAAGTAATAATAATAAAGAGTAATCGTGACAGAAAAAAATTGGTGATAAAAATGATAATAGATAAAATATTTCAAAAAGAACGCAAGATTGGAATAATCGGGAATACTGGAACGGCTAAAAGTTCTCTAGCATTAAGTGAATTAGAAGAACTTAAAAAGAAATACCCTGACTTTCCTATTTATGTATTTGGTGTTGAAGAGAAACTTGAGGAATCATTAAAGAAGAAAGGTATAAATTTTATAAGAAATAAAGAAGACATACTTGATCTTAAGATTTCAGGGGCGGTTATTTATATTGATGAGATGGGTATTCTTTTCAGTGTACAGAGCAAAGATAAAGAACTAGAACGTCTTAAAAGATTCTTTGATAGAATAGAACATCTCAATGATTTCTTGATTATCTCAACGGCTCAGAATGGATTCTGGAACAAGTTCATGAATGGATTTGTCTCCAATTACCTTGTGAAAGAAATTGAATTTTCCGCGCTGGTTAATGGTACAGACATTAAAAGAAAAATAATGGGTATTGAAAATACTTCCGACTACCGACTTGATTGCGAGAAGAATGAGTTCTATGTTATAAGCGAAGGTTTAACTGAAAAGAGAATATTTAGTTACAATAAAGAAAATGACTCTAAAAGAGATAATATAAACCCTTTCTTAGAAAAAGCTGGGAAAAAACATGAAGGATTAAATGAAAAAATAAAATGACGCAAAAGATGAAAAAACATAAGAAAAATACAAACTTGATTATCGCTTATCATAAATTTAAAGAGAAGTTTATTGACTACAATATAAGCAGAGACAGTGAATCTACAAACGATGATAAAATAATTATGCCCCTATTTTTAGCTCAATTGAAGGAGAATAAAAAATGAGATGTCCAATATGTAAAAAGCTAATCTGGTTTTGGCAAGAAACTATTAATGTTCATAAAGAGCCAGCACATAATGATTGCTTTTGGGAAAATCACTGGAAGTTTTTAGAGGAGAAAAAATGAAAGGGCTTAGTTACGGAGAAATGAAATATTTAAAGAAGATGAAGCAACAAAGTGGATTAACGGAAAAAATAGCTTATGCTCAAGTAGGGGAAACCTTAAAGGCAGTAAAGAAAGTTAAACCAGTTAAAGAGAAAGAGAAAACATTCAAGGAAAAGTTTAAGGAGATGAAGAAATGAAATTGATAAAAATTACACTAATTGTCTGGTTTATTAGTTCATTAGCTGGATTAACACTAAGTCTTATGGGCCAGAATTGGAACACTGCTCCGTTATGGTTTCAAATAGTCATAGCCACATTAATACTGTATGTAAATGAATTGGAGATTAAACGATGAACGTCTATGAATTTTGCAGTCAATTATGTATGTGTATGGTGTTCCTTATACTCGGCATTATCATATTAACAGATTTAAATGGAATAAGTTTTGGAATTTTAGTAGGAATTCAGTGGGCTTTTATATTTTTACAAATAGGCTTTGGATATGCAGGAGCGCAAGAATGAATAAAAAACAATTAAGTAAATTATTAGAATACCTTTTGTTAGCGCTATTCGGCGTTTGTTACTTTAGTCTAATGGCTTTTGTTCCTGTTCCGGTTTACTTTTTGGTTATAATCTTATCTTTAAGTTTACTTTCTGTTATTATATTAAAAGATAGAGAATTGGAGAAAAAATGAGCGAAATTAATACTGAAATAAATAGAATCAAAGTTGTATTATTAGCATTATGGGATAATCAAAATCCTCCAGATGCTCAAAAGATAATTGATGAATTTAGAGAAGAGATTGAAGAAATCGAGAGGGGAAACTAAATGAAAAACTATTTTGTAACTCAATGGCTAGCAGTATTATTTATTCTTCTGTTTTTATTAGGAATAAGCTTTACTGATGGACACGCTCTTTGGATTGGTATATCTGGATTTACTGGGTGTATTCTTTTAATTTTAACTTTAATATTATTTTTAATAGATAAGACGGAGAAGAAATGATAATACTTGCAATACTAATTGGACTATGGTTTCTTGGTTTAGGATGGGCACTGTGCGTCCTTGTAGGGTATATTATTTGTAGATGGCAAAATGATCGTAATCCTGAACTAATGAAATGTTTCGTTTTTGGTTTATTTGGGATTTTAGTTTTTGCTTTTTTTATACTTATAACTATTGCTACTATTAGTTCTAATTGGGTTTCGGTCACTAATTGGAAAGCGAGTATGGTCTCTTTCATTTCGGGTCAACCTGATTATAAAATCTATAAAAATGTTTGTCATAATGAAAGTATTCCTACTGGTGCCTATACCTTCGTTCATGAATTAATAAAATGTAATTATACAGAAGAATGGGGCGGACTTTCTTATTTTGCAAAGTGTATAAACAAGAGTGAATTTGAAGAAAAATGTGGAAATGAAGAAAGCTGTTGGACAGATCCCCGTATACCTATTTATTACGAAAGAGGATATTCTGAACATCAAATATCTGTTCAAAAAAATATCTACAAAGTAAGTGAAGTTTGTGGAGAAGTAGAAGTTGAAAAGATAACTGAAGAAGTTATCAGTAAAGATTGGTTGAATAATTGTTGCACTGTTATAGGGGGAATGGCACTTTGCATAGAAGTTCAAGAGGCACAAAAAGGAATAGATTTCGTAACTTTTAATAGTGAAACTATTGAACTAAAAAGTTGTGACTCTGACTTAAAGAAATATATAAATAAAGTTACTCTGAATAAAGATATAAATCAAAAATGGTTAGATGAAAACTGCTTATTATTCGCTTATGTTGATGGAAGAACAGGTACAGATACTTATTTAACAAAGGATGAATTTAATCAAATGTATAATGATGATTGGAAGAACTATTCTTTTTATCATAAAACAATTGAAACATCAAAATGGAAATGTGGAGAATACACTGTCAAATGAAACTACCTTTACTCTTACTAAGTATATTACTACTAAGTGTAGTTAGTGCAAACGTAATTCAATTAAGTCCGAGCGAATTAACAATATCTACTTATTCACAATGACAAAACAAAAACATCAATCAGCAAATTATAAGAAACTTTACTGCCGTTTATGTGGCAAGAGGGTTACAAGTATTTCCCACATCTGTAGGGACGAGAATGGAAAATTTAAGAGGAAAAATGAAAAGAAAATTTAAAACACTAATTGGAATGATCCTTCTAGCAGGGAATTTAAGCGCAGAAACTAACAGCTTAAGTTTTATAGATCCAAATAATATAAAAATTGATTCTACTAAACAAATAAGAACCTATTCATTACAAAGTAAAAATAATCTTCTTGATCCGGATTGGATAGAAGAAACTAATCAAAGAGGAACAGAAAGCAATCTTGTTTTTAATATAGACACTACTGAGCCCACTAAATTTTATAGAACAGTATCTTCTTATGAACCTATTTCTCCTGCAAGAACTGCTCTCGGATTTTCATCTGGACAACAAGCCGGAATTAGACATTACTCTTATACTATTGAAGCTATTAATTATGCACAAACTAATATTGATGTTACTGTAGATTGGGAAAATAGTATATCTGTTGGAGTTGTTTATAGAAATACACCTTTTAATCAAACCTTGACTCCAGGAACTAATGATGTTACCTACCTCACTGATTTAGATTCTTCAAGCGGAACAGTTTTTACATCGGGATATGTTACAATAAAATGACAAACACCGGAACTGAACGAGCTTTACTATGGGCAATAGTTTTTATGACTATTTCTTTCTTTGGTGGTATCAGTAATTTTATTGTGATGTCGATGAACAATTCGGCTATGCCTGTTTATGATGTTGTTGATTATCAAGGTAGTGTTTGGAATGTTCCAGATACAAGTGCGAGAGGCATATGGATGGCCGATATTTACCAATTTAATTTAGGTTCAAAATATGCTATTCTTTCTTTTGGAGATTTTTTTCTTTATTTGGGAATACTTGGAACAATTTTTTTTCTGTTTAGATTTGCTATTTTAAAGAGGAGAGAAAATGTCTGAACTACAAAATAAGATAATCAGTATAATCTGTTGGATTATTGTTGTTGCACTTATAATTATTGCGTTAATCTGTATCTTTTTTTATGCCGATGCAAATCCTAACTTAAATGCTGATAGTCTTTCTCAATTCTGTATAAACAATGGTTATGCTGGAGTAATACATTATTCTCAAGAAGTTTATTATTGTTATTCTATGAACGACAGATTGAATAAGAAGTTCTTTGCTTGGAATGGTTCTGAATATAAATTTGAGGGAATGAAATGACAAGAAAATCTAATCCCGAAGGCAAATATAAATGTTCTATTTGTAAATTTCAAAGCCGTTTATACGGTACGATGCGAAATCATAAATGTTTTAAGAAGCAGACACAAAGGTAACACTATCACAAAGGTTTAAAAGAAGGGATACCCTCTATAGTTTAAGACTATAATTTTCAATATGGTAACAGATAGCAACAAAGATAGCGAAAAAATAACGATATTAAAACGACTTAATAAAAATGAATTTTCCAATCTTCTAATAGAAATGTATACTAGGGAAAAGTTACCTTTGGAATTTATTGCAAAATGCTTTAATACTACCAAAAAAAACATTTCGGTTAATTTAAGATTATTTGGAATACCTGGAAGAAACATTGAAGATCAATGGAAAATAGCACAAGATAATACAACTTTTCCAGAAATAACTGCCGAGCAAAAACAATTGCTTATAGGGGGATTACTTGGTGATGGGGGCTTAAGTAAATCTAAAACCAACAGAGGCTATACTTATAGAGAATTTCATTGTTTAGAACAAAAAGATTATGCTCTTTGGAAAGCTAATTTTCTTAATGTAAAATTGATAAAAAAGGTATATTGGGAAAATAGGATTAAGGGGCTAGACAAGAATTATCATGGTAGGGTAGGCATATTTGAACAATATGGATTTAGTTTATTAAACCACCCCTATATAAATTTTTTACATTCTAAATTTTATACTCCAAAAAAAAGTATTCCTATTGAATTAATGGATGAACTTGGGCCATTGGGTTTAGCCGTTTGGTATATGGATGATGGAAGTTATCTTAAAACCAATGGGAAAAAAAGAACAAATATAGCTTTGTATCATAAATTCAATAACCTTGATGAAAAAAACTTTTTGATTAAATTTTTTAAAGATAAGTTTGGTATGGACTGTAAAATATATTCTAGGCCAACCTGCGAGGTTATAAGATTCAATACTGAAAGTAGCAAGAAATTTATTAGGATAATAAAACATTATGTTGAATCTATACCTTGTATGAGATATAAAATAAACCAAGATATGCCTGAAAAAGATGAATATCTTATGACTATTCCATCTTACGCAGAGAAAATCTTTGTAGAATATGAAAATACTAATGAACCGACCGAAGCTTATAATAATCTCTTTCTTATTAAATCAAGAATAAAAGAAATAACTAGCAACCCAAAAGGTATTTCTAAACAAAAAATATTAGATAGTGTTAAATACCTTAATTGCTTGATCCAAGAATTAGTTTAGGGCTGTACCTTTGCAATTATATCCAGTTTCAACAATAATAAATCCTTCATCTTGACGTATTCTTTTAATATATTCATTTTCTTCTTTGATTTCTTTCAAAAATCCATTTAAGGTTAATGCTTTTGATTTCGCTATTTTAATAAATTTTACCATTTCTTTTTTGCTTTCCTCCGGGTTATCAATTTTAAAATTCTTTTATTATGGATTATTACTTCTTCATCAGTCTTACAACAACCACGCCATTTGTGATAAAGCTGATCTTTTGCTAAGTGAGATCTATACCCGTCGCGACGTTTATCAAACCAATTATCATAATACTTTCTTGGTTCTATTCCTGCTTCTTGAACTTCCTTCCATTTCATTTTAGGAAAGATTAATCTAGCTTCGACTCTTCCAGTTTGCTTTCTTTTCTTATTGGTCATTACTTTTTTTGTCATTTTGATCTACAATTATTAAACTCGTTCGCATGCAGTTTGACATGGCATGATTTACACACTATAAAACAATTATTCATTGGATCATTTAATCGCCCTACAGTATACAGACCACCTTCCCAACCTCTTTTTTTTCTATGAATTTTTAATGTTCCAACGTTATCTTCGTGCTGATGACAAAGCATACAAATATTTTTTACTGTAGAAATATATTTTTCACGTAACCATGCAGGACAGCGCTTATATCCTTTAAAATTTTCCATTCACTACACTCCTCAAATCTTCTGCTCCATACAGAATCATTATAATTGCTATCACTGTTAAAACTATTTTTGGACCAGTATTCAAATAATCATTAAGTCTTATTGCAGCTATAATCAACAATGCTGAAGCTACTTCTGTTAATCCCTTTATTAATAAAAAGTTATGCTGGAATTTATTTAGTTTTGCCATTTTTCCTTTTTTTAGTATCCGAGCCAGTCTGAATCTGTTTATCCATAGGCACTGCCGGCGCATCAGAAGATTCGTTAGTTACGCTAACACGTGCAGTATCTTCCAGAGTTTTATTCGGAGCAAATATATCAAACAATTTTTTAGTTTTAGTTTCCATTATTTTTCCACCTTAACTCGATGATAAGAGTTCTGTAGATCTTTTATTTCTAATTCTAAGTTTAAAATAATTTCAGCTAATTCTCCAGGAGTAACATTATCAAGATTTCTGCTTACTGCTATTTTAGAATTCTTCAAAATTAATCCAATCTGCGCGCTGCCCATTAGTAATTCTTCCTGGCTTCTATAGCCCTATCAATTGCAGCATTTTCTCTTTGTTCGGATAATATTTCATGTATCCAATGTGGAACTTCTTTTATTATTCGTTTTAAAAATGACTTAGATGCCCACCAGAATCCTACGGCGATACCTAATCCAACAAAGATATTTGTTATGATTATTGTTATTATTGTGCTTGTATCAAATACCATTCTTTAGATTTATAAAATTTTTTCTATTTAATTCTTTTTTAACAAATCGGCCTGAAGATTGATCTCTTTTTAGCTTTTTAATATTCTCCTTACAATGCTCCTTTGCATGTTCACTATTCGAACGGTATAATTTAATATTTTCTAAACGATTGTCATTCCTAATACCATTAATATGATGTACTACTTCGGTAGGTAATAATATTCTCCCTAAATGCTTTTCCATTAATAAACGATGTTCTTTTACGTAACCATTTTTATCTTTATGTGGATGATCCCTAGAATAAATAAGAATATATCCGCTATGTAATAATCTTTTTCTTTTTGGAGTCCTATTTTTATAAAACTTTCTTAATTTACAACTTATCTTCTCCCTCGTATCCTTAGAAGTTGGTTTTCCTAATCTATTCATTTTATTTGCTTTTTGAAAGCCGAACTTTATTCCGGAGCTATATTTTAATTTCAAAGAACAATAATGACTACAACAGTTTCTCTTATCTTTTATACAAGTAGGGATTTGAAATATCTTCCCACAATATTGGCAGTTTATCTCTACATTAGAATATTCTTTTCTACATTTAAGACTACAAAAATTATGTCTGAGCTGTTTTTTTACATAGTAGGGATATTGTTTATAATCCTTTTTACAGTTATCACAATTTAATAATATTTTCATTTAGCCACCTTCCAGAAAATTGCACGTTTATTTGTAATTGGGCATATTCCTATGTAGTCCTCGCAAATTAGAGCCTTCAAATAAAGCTCACGCGTTCTGCCAGTCACGCAATTTATAGGTATCTGGAGATAATCACTAACCATAGTATTCGTGCAAGCCTTAAGCCTAGAAATCGCATTTAATACTTCTAACTGTCTGGAACCTAAACTTGCTTTAATGTTCTCATAGGCTTCTAAACTAGTCTGTCTTAATTCTCTCATTTTCAACCTCTTTAGCAGTTTTAGATATTCTCTTAACCCTATTAATATCTTTTATTAACATTCTAGAATTCGTATCAATATATCTCCAGATTACCTCTTCAAAAGATTCCCCCATATTCTTATTTGCGTTAAGAAATTTCCAAAGCTTTTCTGATACTCTTAATGTTGTTGTCATAGTAGATTAATAGATTTGTCTATTTATATATCTTTTGGTTTGCACCAACACTCAAAGCACTGTTCTTGAGTTCCAAAAACTCCAACAGAATCAGCCCAAGTTAAATAACCAGCCATACTTAATTCATTATCATCTAAGATTATTATTCCATCTGATTCGTGTCCGCATTGATATTTTGTCATACATTCGTTCTCCTTAATTTATCTATTTGAAGAGCTTTTAATAAACCTATTATAATTATAAAGAAAACTCCCGTAAAGAACAAGATTAACCATAGTTCAAGACTATCATAATAAAAAAATAGGAATATAGATATAAAATTTACTATACACCAGATTAAGATTACAGTAAATACTTCTTTCATTTTTTCTCCATCTTTTTTAATTCAATTTCATTTTCTAATTGGCTTTCAATTTCTTCCATTAATTGTTCTTTAGGAATATTACTGCATTCTGTACAGCCTTCTATGTCTCCTGTTCTAATATTCCAAGTTCCTTTCTTCCAAGGTGATTGACTAATTTCTATATGGATTGTCATTTTAACGTCTCCGGAATATAATAGTAACCATCAGAATCCTTTTTATAGAATCTTCTTTTTCTAGGAATTATCTTATTGCTTATTAAGTCCCAGTTAATTTTCCCATTAGTAACTACGATAGTCATAGGGTAAACCAGATGTCCACAACACGAAGCTATTGGCCTATAAGATTCAGTTGCATTAATAAAACCTAATATATGTTCCATACAGGGATCTATTCTATTATGTAATCCTTTAGCTTTTTTGCACATTGTTTTCCTCCATATAATCATTAAATATAACTACTTCGTTTCCTTGTTTATAATATTCTTCTACAATATGCGCCGAAGCAGTAGACATTCCTTTTCCGACTTTGCCAGTACAAGTTATTAATCCATCAAAATCGTTTAATCCTTTATTGCCAAATATATCTTTCTCTTGAGTCCAACCGCATTTACATCTTTTTAATTTATCAAGTCTCTTTCCGCAGACTGGACAAAAAGTTCTTATTCCGCCACCCATTATTCGTCCTCCTCATCTTCCAAACTAGCTTCATCAATTCCTTCTCCGAAATCGTAGGGGTCTTTAGTAATATCTTTCCTTCTTTTTATTGTATCCTGTATTTCTTCATTAGTCATAGAATGAAGTTTGTCTATAGCATTTGAAAAGTTTCCGTTCATTATTTTGCTCTCCTTTCTAGTTCTACTAAATCATTTATTTCATGCCAGATTACTCTGCAGTTCCTATCATCAAATCCATGTTTTTTAAGATAATTATCTATGCACTGTCTTTCTCCTTTAATTGCGTTTTGTAATATTTTATCTTTCATTCTGCCATCTTTATTAATAGAAGCATTCTTCCATTCTTAGATTATTTATCCTTAGAAATTTTTTTGCGAACGAAACGTACCCCACGAAAGTCATCGGCGTCATCAGAGTACCTGTCAGAGCCGAAGCCAGACCAGCCCCCGCCACTACAGAAGTCAGCGACCAATCCTCGCTTTTTATTATCTTCATTATATTGTTGGATGAAGAAATCATTATTCCATGTTCTCATTTTAAAGATTTTTCTATAAGTTTTACTTGCATCTAAGACTTCTACTTGACTTTTAGTTAGGAGCATTTTTTCAAAGCCTTTTCCATATATTTCTTTTAATTGGTCATAAGAATAATTTTTATGATGAACATCTTTTTCTATATAAACTTTTAGTTCGGGAATCCAAATCCAGCCTTCTTTATTTTCTTTTGGTTTCTTAATAATTTCTTGTCCGCAACATTTACACTTCATTGTTTATAAAAATTCCTTAAATTTACTATAAATCTCCATGCAAAAAAAGATAAGCTTCCAAAGAATATTATAATTGCAATTCCTATTAAGTATGTATCTGAACCTTCTGGGATATTATATCTTAATAGGACAAATATAAAAAGAGTAAAGAACAAAATAGATTTTGCGATATACTCCCCCTTATTATTGTATTTATTTATCTTTTCTGACTTCTTCATTTTTCTTTAACTTTTAGACCTAATTTAATTAATTCTACAATTGCATCATATTTAGGGATGCTCTTTTCTTTAGCGTAATCTAAGACTTTTTCGTTCACTTCTTCATCTAAATTAATCATAGATTGAACCATTATTTCTTCCCCTTAATTTTTTTGCGAACGAAACGTACCCCACGATAGTCATAGGCGACACTAGAGTCCCTGCCAGAGTAGAAGTCAGACCCGCACCTGCCACTATAGAAGTCAGCGACCAATCCTTTAGATTTATTAACATTAAAAGGTTGTTGGATAAAAAAATCATCATTGCTTAAACTTCCATCCATTTTTAATTGACTAGCATATTTTGAGTTGGCTAGTGCAATGCATTGTTCTACCGTTAATAGTTGTTCTTCTTTATCTTTAAGTCCTAAAGTATCGTAAGATTTATTCTTATCATGAACAATTAATTCTACTTCGCAATTTGGGAGAACATCAGAAACGTCAAGCCATTCAGAAGTATTAACTTGTTTGGCTAATTGTTCTTTAAGTTCTTTTTCAAGAACCTCTAGTTCTTGTTTCTTTTTGCTTATTTTTTCTTGAATCTTTTGTGTTTGCATATTAATCATTATAATTATAACTATATAAATGTATGTTACAACATTAAGTAGTAACAAGTTTAACTTTATTTAATATATTTTGTCTTAGATGAAAAGTGTTAGCGAACTTTGCATGACCTTCCCAACCTTGTATTCTACAATTTAATCTATCTAAGTTTATCTCATTATTTTTATATAATTCAAGATTAACATCTAGTTTCTTTTTGAATGTCTTTACATTCCTTTCTCTTAAAAGTCTATAGTGAAAGAATACTCTATAACCAAGAAAATTAATTCCATTTCTTAAAAGAATAATACTGGACTTTTCTGGATGAAGTTTTATCTTTAGACTTGGTAAAAATCTTTTAATATGTTTCATAAAATATTCTAGTCTCTTTTTATTTGGATGCAGAATAACAAAATCATCAACATAACGAATATAATATTTTGCTTTAAGAATATGTTTAATATAATAATCTAATTCATTCAGATAAACATTAGCAAAGAATTGAGAGGTATAATTTCCTAAAGGTAAGCCTACTCCTCTACTTATTTCAAAGTTGTCTAAGACTTTTCTAATTAAATCTATAAGCTCTTTATCAACTATCTTCTTTTCAATAATCTTAATCAGGACTTCATGATTCATAGTATCAAAGTATTTTCTAATATCGGCTTTCAGAACATATCCTTGAACTGAATTATTATTAAATGGCTTCTTGATTAGTTTTCCATTATGAGATACTTTTCTAATAAATTGCTCTAATCTCTTTACACCTTCATGATTACCTTTATTTTTACGACTTGCAAAAGAATCATAAATAAATATCTTCTCATAAATTGGTTGAAGGATATTTACAATAGCATGATGGACAATTCTATCACGAAAGATACTAGCATGAATTGTTCTAGTCTTTGGGTCTCGGATTATAAACTTCTTTAATTGACTTGGAAGATATGTATGTTCAATTAATTCTTTTTGTAATAATCTAATATTATACTCTAAATCTTTCTCAAAATTAATTACATAATACATTTTAGTCTTTCCTTTCTTAGCTTTATTGAAAGCGGACATTAAATTTTCATAAGAATAGAGTTTTGAATAAAGTTTGTTGTAAGTTATCATGCCCTAGAGATAAAATTAAAGGTTATTTCACGATAGTCATTGGCGTTATTAGAGTTCCTGTTAGAGTTGAAGTTAGACCTGTTCCTGTTACTATAGAAGTCAGCGACTAATTTTAGCATTTCCATTAAGTTACACTATGACTTTAATGTTCCTTCCAGAATTACCCAAGCCCTTTCATCAGTACCGATTATCATCATTGTATTTTATATTGGATTTGCGTGTAGCCTTCGAAGTTTATTTAGTTGTGTTCCTTAGGTAAGGACGATTACCTCTAGGGCAAAGTATAAAACAAAATAGCATTAATAAACCTATTCGGCCCTCTTTATTTTATCCAGCATATCCAAAACGAATTGCGGATCTATTTTAAAATTTAATGTTTTCCATATCCTTGCTTGAGTGATTGCACTATCTATTTCTTTGTAGAGATCTTTATTCAAATTGATACCAATCCAGGAAATCTTTGAACTGCACAAATTCATATTCCCAAATCTACCGCAGTTAGAACAAGAACAAGTTAATAAACTGCCACCATTTCTTATTTGTAAATTAACATTATTCTTTCCAATATCTGCCATATAATCCGAAATTATTTCATAACGCTTTTCTTTAATATAACCTCTTGCTTCGTCGAAAATTTTCATTTTATTCCGCCTTCCCATCTTCCAGTAGTAGGATTATATTTTCCTCTTCTACATCTATAACAATATCCATTTTTATTATTAGGCATTATTTTATGATAGCATCTTAAACAACTTTCCATTGGAGTAGCTTTCTTAATTTTAATTTTCTTTAAACAATGCGGGCATATCATATCTTTCCTCTCCTAATTTTCTCTTTAAAATTTTCTATCTCGACGGCTATTATGGTTCCATTTTTGTCAACATCAAATCTTACTGAATCTGAAATCTCAATAGTCGATTCGCATTTTCTTTGCCCCCAGCCTAAATAGAGAATATCATATTCTTCGTCGTAATCAATAAAGGGGTTTAGTAATTTCTTGTATCTTTTCATCATAGCTTTTCTTTCTTTCATAAACTTTTTTCCTTCCTTTAATGTTTGCTTAAACTCTTTCATTGTAGCCTTGTAAGTTTCTTTTTGCATTATCATTTTTTCTTCCTCGGTTTTATTTCCTTACGCATTTTATCACAGCAATCATCGCACATAAATTTAAGATGTTTAAGTGTTGGAGATTCAAGATATTCCCTATTTGGGCCCAGTGATCCTTTACATTTATAACAAACTTTCTCCTTACATTCTAAACATTTCCAAGTTATACCGCCTGGTATATTAATTATCTTTTGATGCTTAGTTCTTCTGTCACACTTCTTACAATATATTAAATCATCATTCATAGTCTTGGAATTTCATCTAGTTGTTTTAATTGTAAATCTATTAACTGTTTCTCTGTTTGGATTTGTTCTAATCGTAGCTCGATTCGTTGGACTCTTTCTCTAACTGCTGGGCTGAATTTTTGTGTGTTCATTCTATCTCTCCTCTTTCTCGCATCCTGTCTAAATTTCTTTTAGCGTTTGCTGCTTTTCTTCTGTCCGGAGATTTTAATCTTTCTTCTTCTTTAGCTCTTATTTTTTCTGTTTGCTCTTGTTTAATCCTCTCTTGTGCTCGCTCATTTGATAATCTTTCAAGTTCCTTATTTATTTTATCCATCTTCTTTTCTACTTGATTGACCAGTGCCGGATCAGATATTCTATCTGCATCGTTTCTTAATTTTCTTAAGGCATCGTAATCTTCAGTAGTCGCTAATTCATTCTTGATTCTAGTACCTTCATTATTAACTTCTAGCTTCTTTTCAATTGCGGCTATGGCTTCATTCTTAAGTGGTGAATCTTCTGACTTAGCTAATAATTCTTGTATCTCGGTTAATCTATCCACATTGGTTATTCTTTCTGCTTCTACCTTTAATTGATACTGGTCGTATAATTCTATTCCCTTTTCTTCAAAAGCATTAGGAGAAGTCTTTTCGTTAAAACCCCGTAACCAAGACATACTGAATCCTGCTTTCTCCCATCTTTCATAAACTTTTTCTAGGTATCCGTTTGCCATTATAAACTGGATGTAATGTACTCCGCCACAAATATTTTTGATTTATTTCCATTGTCTAAATTAGTATAATTTACTTCTGGAATATTAGGATATATTTCTTTTAATACTTCAAGATGTCCCTTAGAGGTTTCCTTATCATAGAATTTATTTAGATCGCCTATTATACATTTGAATACTGGCGCTGACTTTTTACCTTTCATACCTAACCGTAAAACGCTTGTTCTGAATCTGTAACACATTTTTACGTTCTTAAAAGCCTCGTCTATATGTAATTCATTTTGCATATCTATTATCTCCTTGAACGTATATTTCCCAATTGATATAACGCAGTAGTTACCATACGCTTCACCATTACTGTCTATCTCTTCACTTTTATCCGAGGACTTAAATACCATCACCGGGGGCATGTTATATTTATCCATCAGGTATCGCATCTCATCTTCTACTATCCTATACAAACAATTATCGTAGTCACCAAAAAAAACTTCAGAAGTTCTTCCGTTTGAATCTACAACTCTAGAAGTCCAACCTTTACAACGAATATAAGGATTTCTTTGAAAATTAATTACAGTAGAAAAATCGAGTTTGTTTGGATTAGATAAACCTTCATACTTTTTTCCAAGAAGCTTTAAGTCTTTGATTAGCTTTTTATAGTTCTTACCATCGGTGTTTATAGAAATATGCACTCCTTCTGAATCTTTTAGTTTTATCTTCAAATTTTCTTCAAACGGAAGCCACCGTTATCTCCACTCCAATTTATTTAATCTATTTAACTATTTAAGCTTTGTGCTTATTTGTTTTAATAGAGCGATTATTTGCGCGTTTTGATCAGCCATTTCTTCTTGACGTTTTTCCATAAAATAATTATACTTCTCTATTTTTAATAAAAAATCATTAGTCTTTTCCGTATTATTTACAAAAATTCCCATCCCCGACATTTTCCAGCCCTGAGCAGTTATCAAAGGTTTAATCTGTTCTATTAACTGTCTTAATTCTTCTTCCATTATTGCCCCTTCAATCCTGTATTTAATTTACATCCGCAGTTGTCGCATATTTTGCCTTGCCTAAATTCACTTGTAGTAATTCCCCTGCGTATCTTATATTTCTTTCCAATCTTACAATTATAACAAATTACTTCTATTTCGTAATCCACATCATATGTTTTATCCAAATTTTATCTCCTTATATTTAATTGGTTTTCTTCTTGACTGTTCTGGATTTATTATCTCTTTAATAGACAATATTTTTTTAGCAGTGATATACGTTTTATTTTTTATTATTTCGCCTTCTTCTTTCTTAGACCAATTATTAAGTTCTTGAACTCCCGTAACTAAAAGAATTCCGCAAAACACTATTGTTAATAAAATTCCCAATACGGACATTAATTCTGGATTATCTAAAATATAGAAATTATTAATTATAACAGGTATAAGTAATCCGCCAATAATAAACATTATTACACCAAAAATTGGATGAGCCTGTTCCTCATATTCAATTACGTAGTTTTTTATTTTTTCCATTATAAATCTCTCCCGCATTCCTTGCAAACTTTCTTTGTTTTATGAAAAGAAAAACTGATAAAATATTCCTGATCTTCTATTGTTATTAATTCTCCCTGGCCAATAATACCCTTCTCTAAAGATAATTTTATAACTTCAGTTAGCTTCTCCTTTAATTGATCTTTCTTTTCATAAGCTTCCTTAGCAAAATCTAGTACCATTATCTAGGATTATACTCCTGTCCAAATTTAGCTTCATAAAGGAAATTCAAAGTATTTATGTCGTGCGCTATCTCCTTCTTTAATGGTTCATATATTGTTGTTCCACTGGCTAAGATTAAAGCGTCTATTTTATCTTCTAAAACTTGTTTGATTTTCATTTTTTCCAAACCGGCTTTTTAATTAAATAAAATTTGTGTTTCGAAACATATGAGCCACCGCAAGATTTTACCTTTCTTCCGATTGAATCTTTTGATTTTTCCATAGTATAACATTTCCCATCATATTTAATATCTATGACCAACTGAGATATTTTAAACATTTTCCAAAATTCTTTAGCTATTTTATTATCTTTTATACAACTTCTACAGTTTGGACAAATGATAAAGCCAACATCCATCAATGAAGATAACTCTCTGAAGGATACTGGAATTTCTATTTTACCTTTCTTCTTATCTTCAGCAATTATTTTAAATTTCATTTTTCTTTTACCTTATTTAATTTTAAAACTCTCATCAACATTTTTTTTGCTTCTTCTTGTGCGTCTTCAGACATTGTAGCATTATTAATTAAAAAGCTAATAAACTCTTTATGCTGTGCCTGGACAGTAGCGGCCTTAATCATTAGATCTTGCATTGAATCGTATATTTCATTCATACTATTAATTCTAGTAATTAGTACATCAATAGTTTTTGTGTTAGAATTCATTTGAGAAATTAATTTATTTATTGCTTCAGTGTTATCTTTTCCAAAAATACCCATTATAAACTCTCCTGGGATCTTATTATCTCATTTAATTTATCTTGAGCTGTTATATCTTCTGTAGTTTGATTTATTAAGAATTCTATTATCTGTTTATATTTAGCTTGAGCGCGGTTAGTGATTGTTATATTATCTTTTAGAACTATCAGGTAATCTATTCTTTTGTCAATTCCTTTTTTACTAGATTGCGATGCTTCTATTAATTTATCTATAAGTTCGATTTGTTTATCTTCGGATAAATCTTTTTCTTTTTTATGGAATGAGAATGGAAGTTTCATATAAATCGTGTTTTTCGGATACCCAATCCTTTTAAGGTTGGGAGGAGAAAAACGAACCTCCATTAAGTTTAGTTAATCTTTCCTCTGCAATTTTAACATACTCAGGATTAATCTCAAATCCAATATATTCTCTACCTTTGTTTTTTGCAATTAAGCAAGTTGTAGCATATCCTGAAAAAATGTCTAAAACAATTTTTCCTTCAAATGCAGACAATATGTTTTCTACTACTTTCTCTGGCATAACAGCAATATGATTATTATCTTTTCTTTTATTAGTAGGAACAATATCCCAGCAATCACTTAATGAAAGTTTATTGTTTGCTTTAACATCTTTGTTTTTAACTAACCAATATATTCTCTCAGTATAAGGAAAAAATCTTATCTTGTCTGAATTAGCAGACTTCTTTTGATTCCAAACTAATTCTTGTTTCAATAAAAACTTAGATTTAGATACCCACTCAAAAGGATGTATTGCTAATCCATTTTTAATCCTAACTTTGTGATTATAAAACATACTCCCAGAATTTTTCAAAACTCTAAAACATTCATCTAAAACTTTAATCTGCCATTCTTGATACTCCTTTTCTTCCATATCGTTTCCTGCATAAGTTCCAAACTGAATGTGATTAGAGTGCATTTTTCCAATGTTATAAGGAGGACTTGTGATAATTAAATCTACACTTTCGTTTTCTAACTGCTTTAATCCTTCTAATACATCCATATTGTATATTTTGTTTGTTTCCATAGTTCGTTAAGATACCCCATCATTTATGATGTGGGAGTATGTCATTTTTTAACCTCAATTTTTACTTTTTCTGGATGCTGTGAAATCATATGAATTAAAAGCAAATAATCAACTTGCTTTCTTGTACCGCCCTTAATCTTCTTTGGACAGAATGAACATTGTATTTTCTCCATAGATAGTTACAGTGACTACCACTATATAAACCTTTCTGTTTGTAAAAATAATAATTTCGTTATTTTAAAGTTACTATCTTGGAACCTTTCTAAAATGATGTCGTACTTCAGTTTTTCCTCGATGGTGTTCTCTTACATTTACTGACTCAAGCGATTTTGGTTTTGATTCTCCTTTAGACATTCTTCCTAAAATTTGTCCTGGGAAAACATCTCCAGCGTCTCTTCGTTTATCTTTGTTTAGATCAAAATACTTTGTAGCTCGAATATTAGAAGTTCTGTCTCCTTGTCCGGTTGTATTATGTCTGCCCGTCATCTGACCCGTTTGCCTATTCATTACATGAACTGTTTTATGTCGTTCTGGAGTTACTGAAAAGTAATTGCCCGGTATTCTTATTTTTGCCATTTTTTACCTCCTAGAATATTTTAAGTTCATAATTTAAGTATATCCATCTTATAACAAATATCAAAATTATTATTCCTGCAATAATTGCCCAAAAGAAGAATACGCCCAAAGTGTGATTGGCTGGACTAAGTTTATCTGCCCAAGAATCTTGGAAAGGAACAATCTTATTTAATGGCCAAGGCTCTGTTTGATTATTATTTACATTTAATGGATAGTTCGTAGTATTTGTTATATTTCCGTCGTATACTGAAACCCATCCACTTGAACCTGAACTGGTTGTTCCTTGTACTACTGTTGGTTGAATTATATTTAAATTTATAGATGTCTGATTAAGGTTTCCTGATGAATCGTTTGCGTAAATGTTTATCAAATAGTTGCCTAAATCTAAATATGTTGAAATAGTATTAATACCTGCGCTGCAATTAATTACTGTATTAGAAGATATGTTCGTAACATTATTCGGACCTACTTGATTATAATAACAAGATTGAAGAAATGAATCATTAACAAAGAAGTTCATTGTAGTATTTCCATTTAAAGTTATTTGTGAGTTATTAGAAGGTGAAGTTATGTATAGCTCTGGAGCAATTGTATCTACTGCAAATAAGACTGACAAGTAAGATGGATAAGTTAAACTATTGCCAAATGAATCATTTGCGTATATTTGAATATTATAGTTCCCTATATTAGGAAAAAGTGACGGATCTAAATAAACATCATGAGTAATATTATTATTTACGAAAACATATCCACTTGAGTTAGTTATATTAAAATAAGCATTTTGTAAATGAATATCACTAGCATTCCAAACTAAATGGACTGTATCGTTCCCTAACTGCATTGGGTTTGGACTAAGAGTCGAAAGAGTTATTACTGGCGGAGTAGAATCTATTTCAAGAGTATTGTTGTTAGTAGTATAAGAATTATCTGCCCAATCAAAAATTTGATAGAACCAGTTATAAATTCCATCGACCAAAGTAACAACTATTCCTACTACTGCATTAATGGTCCCTGAGAAAGTTATTGTTGAATTATATGTTCCATTGATATATAAACTCGCATTTTTTATTCCGATATTGTCTGTAATATTTATTGTTAAGTTTTGCGTAATATTATTTGAATTTGTATTATTTACGGGGGTTAAAAGTGTAGCGTTTGGATTAGTTGAATCTAATGTAAACTGCAAGGAATATTTATTTGCACATGAGTCTAGTATATCGCATATTTCAATTCTTAATAAATAATTTCCATCAGCTGTGCCTGTAAAATTCCAAGTATAATTTGTATTAAGCGAATTGTTTCCAATTATTGTTTTATTAAAAGTCTGGTCTAAATTTACTAAAGAAATGTTATAATATTTTAATTGAATGCTCTCTGGAGACATTGAAGCAGTATAACTTATATTTAAAAATGTAAATTGTGAGGAATAATTTCCGTCTACTGGACTTAATATTAAAGGTGTTGTTGGTGGGGCAAAAGCACTTGTTCTTACATCTCTGATAGATTCCATAGATAGTGAACCACCAGTTATATAGGACAAACCTGAAGATACACTTCCCCACAGTTCTATAGTATAATTATCAAGTGAAAGATTAATAGCATTGTCCAATTGCAGCATTGGCTCTGATGATACTATAATTGTAGATGGAGGATTTCTATTTTTAGACAAACTTTGAACAACCATAACTCCAGTTGAATTTCTTAACTTTAATTGAAAATTAGTTATTGAACCGCCAACAGTATTATTAAATAAAAATCCTAAATTTGCATAAACAGACATTCCATCTTCGTCTAAACTAAAAGATGAGTTTAATATTTGTCTATAAGTAGAATTAAAAAAATATCCTGCTCCTTTTAATTTCAGTTCTAACTCGTCTGAATTTATTTCCAAATGTGAAAAAATGTTTAAATTTCCATTAAAAGTTGTTGAACCAGCAGTATTTTTTCCATATACACTCAAATTATAAGTTCCTATTTCGTTATTTTTGAATATACAGACTAGCCCTGATGAAGTTGATTGCCCATTGTTTATGTTTAATCCAATTTCAGAGCAATTTTCCCTTATTCCATTTGGTCTAGTTATTTCTATTTGATAAGAAGAAACAGCAGTTGTAGACTTATTCATGTCTATATCTTCCATTAGTATCATTGTCTCAAAAATACTTGTTACATTATAATTTGAATTAAATAGACGAACATAAGATGAACTTGAAGTAGAATTTGAAAATGAATAATGATTGTATGGATTAGCCTTATTATTATTTAAATCTCGCATACCCATGACTGCTATCGTTGAATTGTAAGTATTAATTACCGTAGTCCCACTTATTCTTCTATGTTGTAATGATATTTCTGTAACATTTGAATTATTATTAATAAAACTATTTGAAGAAAGCTTTGCGACATAATATTCTCCAGAAGTTAGTGTCTTTTGTGAAATAGCAGAAGAAACATTATTTATTAATATTCTCCATTCACCAAGACTTCCAGTTCCTCCAACTCCACCAAATGCTCCAATCGAAGCCATTATGAAATTATTGGTATTATTTGAAAATGGAGAGGTATAATTAAAAGAATAAACTGTTGTAAAATTAGGTGATGTGGATGCAGTAGATTGATTAAAATTACTTGAAGCCATATAGTTTCGTATATCTTGCTGAGTGTTTAATGTTCTTGTAGAAGTTTGATTGCACCACCCAGCCAAGTCACAAACTACTACATAATAGGTATGAGTTCCGTCTGCTAATCCGGTAAAATTATCTTCATAAGTATTTGGAGGAATAGAATTAATATGCGAAATTCCGTCTACCCAGAAAGTTATAGACGAAGGATTTGTTTCAGTCCAAGTTACATTCAAATAAACATTGTTCCCAGAAGAATTAGAATTATCTGCTAAAACATTTGCTCCCCAATCTATTAGGGGGTATGTTGTATCAATAGTAATATTTCTAGTTTCACTTGTGTTGGTAATTCCTGCGAAGTCGGTTACTTGATAATACCAAGTATGTAATCCTTCTGCTAGTCCAATAAAATAATTATCTAACATTGTGTAGACTGTTCCAGCGACGTTATTAATATATTGAACAATACCATCTAATACCCAAACTACTGTCGAGATAGGACCAAATGAAGAAATATTTACTGTATAATTTTGTGAAGCATTATTTGCAAAAATATTATTAGCAGGACCAGTTAAAGTTACATTTATTACTCCCGTATCATAAAAGAAAGTTCTTGGTTCTGAGTATCCAATTGCTCCAGCAGTATCAGTACATAAAACTTGCCAACCGTATGAACTTGCATTTGCTGTTGTATTGAATTGAAATATTTGATTAACATTAGTCGCTGTTGTTAAATTAGTTTGATTTAAAACTCCGTTTATATATAATTCACATTTGCTTATTCCTAGCCCTGTTTGAACTATATAACCTAAACTAAAATTACTAGCTGTTCTATTTATAAAATTATTAGCTGGACTGTTTAAAGTAACTACTGGAATATTTGCTAAAATAATATTTGTTTTAGTTGAGTTTGTTATTACGTTAGTATTATCTGCACAGCTTACATACCAAGTTGCATTTATATCAGTAGTACTGAAAGTTCGATTAAAACTATTTGTTCCATTACTGCTATCTAATAAAACTGTTACATTTGATTGGTCAAAGAAGAATCCAGTATTTTGATTAGACTGATTTGTTGCACTTAACCAAAGAGAACAATTATTTATCGGATTTGTTCCGAAAGTTATATTATAAGTAAATGTGAAAGCATAATTATTTAATAAACTAACCCAACTAGTCCCACCAGTATTATTGTGCATAGTAAAATTATAAGCATCGATTACTCCTTTAGACTTTGCTTGTAAAACTGGATTAGAAGAATAATAAAACGAATAATTATCATCCATTGTTTTTACTCTACTTGCATAATCATCATGATTAAAATTCCACATTGCGATTATATCTCCACCAGCTTTAAAGAATGAATTAATTGCTTGGTCGAAGAATCTTGCTTTTTGAGTGTCTGTTAATTGGGTTGTTGTCGCTGAAGTTGTTGTAGTTGGTAGCGCTAACTCTGCGAGTATAACAGGCATATTCATTTGATTACTCCAATTAACATTCTGACTTACCCAGTTTTGATAAGAATGTCTTGCTAACTTTGGAACATATGCTGGAACATTAGAACTGTATCTACTATTATAAGAATATCCTCCGCCAGTTGTCCACCAATCAATTGTATAATTATTACTAAGATTTGTTCCACCCCAACCACTATTAGTTGCATTTTCACTTCTATCTGCAAAATAACCCCATTGGTCTGGATGTAATTCAACAGTTGCAAAATCTACTCCTGTTCCGTTTGTAGAATTAATCATATCTGTTCCTTCACCCCAAGTTTCAACATAACCAAATCCCTCTATTCCTAAACCTACTATGTGATTAGTATCTTGAGATTTAACAAACGCTGACATATTTTTTGCCCAATCTCTAATTAAATTTCTATTCAAACCAACACTTTTTACTCTTGGTTCATTCATTAATTGCCATCCAAAAATTGCTTTGTCTTCTTTATATTTTATTCCAGAATAATTATTTACTCGATTAAGAGTATAATTAACCATCGACTTATAGATAGCCATACTTCCTGAATCATTATAAAATTGGTCCATGAAAGCATCAGTGCAAGTAGCCGCTCCATTTTTGCTAGAAGAATTTGATTGTTGAACTACCCAGCATCTTCCACCATAAGCTGATGCCCAATTATTTAGCAATACGGGCATAGTTCTTATTCCCTTTTGTCCATTAGAATAAATAAAATAATCTAGTCCTTTAAAAGTAGATTCGTTTACGTTTGTCCAATTTCCATTAAAGAAACAATTATAGTGTCCACCACTTTTATTATTATACCAACTTGAACCTAAGGGGTCTGTTTGATTTCCACATTGTATTCCTGCCCAAGTTCTAAAATAATTAATATTCAATGCTTTTGCTTTGTCTATAACTTCATCTACGTAAATTATAGAATTATTTATTTCATTACCTGCATCGTCGTAAGTGTGATTAGTTGCGTAGTCTGCTGCGTAATAAAAATTTGCGCCCATTGCAGTATATTGATTTCCACTAAGAGTAAAATTAGTTCCATTTGTTCTTATAAATTGTGAAATTGCAAATGAGTTTTCACTTGAAATAGAATTAAAAGATAATGGTGTTGCTCCAGCTTGTGCAAAAGATATACTGTGATTTAATAAGTAAGGAGAAATTAAAGTATTATTTGTATAAAAATTAGTTTTAAATTGCATAAAATTTCCTTGAGAAGTTATTTGTCCAATATTGTTTGTTACAAGACTTTCATTACTCCAATCACTCCAATCTGAAATATGGTAGCTTCCAAGATCGTATAAATCAGCAATCTCATTTGCTGAAAGAGAACGATTGTATAATCTAACTTCATCGATAGAGCCTTTTAACCAATAATAAGGTGCTACACCATATGGAAAAGTGCCAGTATTTCCATTAACAGGAGAACCAAAACCATATTGTCCTCCACTTAAACTAACTGTATTAGAAGTTCCATCACTTGCTCTAAAAATACCATCAACATAAACATATCTTCCGGTAGCATTATCTGTTCCAACAAAATGGTGCCAACCTGTTTTTAAAGCAGTATTTGAATAAGTAACTCCGGCGTCACAATGTCTTCCATAAGTAAATGTTCCTGTTGAACTAGTGAACCACATAACTAATTGAGCATTACAACCTGTTCCACCATAGCTAAATAAGCTCCCTAAATCTGCAGAATTTGCGCCTGAACTTTTGAACCATATAGAAACCGTTTTTCCAACTGCAGTTGGAAATCCAGCATTAGAACCAGAAACAAAATCATTCACACCATCAAACGTCATCGCATTCCCAACAACTGCAGAATTATTCATAATCGGACAACCTGCTCCATCGCAAGTTGCATTACTTCTTCCAGTTTCATCTTTAAAGAAAGTTGCATTCTCTCCAGTATCATTATTTAACGCCCAAAACGCAACAAGTCCAGCATCAGAAATATTGTAAGAGCTTGCAGTTCTTGTTTGAAGAGTTATATTAGTGTTTGCATTACATGTAATATTCGCTGTAAGGTTTCTACAACTTGTTCCAAGAGTTATGTTCCAATATGTTGAAAGGGTGTTATTATACTGGACCATACTTGAAAAATCTCCTTGCGTAAAATTATATCCTGTTGCATTTTTCAGCAAACTTATTCCAAGATTATCTGTTAAATTTGTCTGATTAAAGAACGCAGCATTATTTGTATCACTATAAACAACATTAAAACCAACAGAAGAAATAAAAGCTATCAAAGTTAAAATACTTATTATAAAAAGAGCTAATGTTACGCCGATTGTGATTTTGGATTTTTTGTTCATGGTATTTTAATGTCTTTCATGTTTTTAATTCTATCGTCTGAATTTAATTTTAGGTGTATATGCTTGTTTTTGAGATTTCTTTTTTTCTGCAAATAAGAGGAATAAAAAAACTAAACCCATGAAACCGACTATCCATAAGAGCGCTGTTCCTTTCGCTAGTAGACACTGTCCATTATTAACTCCACCCAAACAGTCAGTTAAAGGACTAAGATCCCCTGAACAATCTTCTGCACAAGAATCATATGTTTCTAACCAGGGACTATCTCTTTCACAATTTCCGTTTCCACAAAGGCCGGTAATTTGTGAAGCATTTATATTTGAATTGTTTGTTGGCGTACCTCCACCAGAACTACCTGTTCCTGAACTAGTATCAACCGACGTTACTTGTACTTGAATATAGGGGGCGTTAGCAGGATTTGAATCAATCGCATCTCCAAAAGCGTCTCCAGAACTACAATGTAAATACATATGGCCATAATAAGTTTGCGCAGTAACTGACGTAGAAGGACTTACACTAAGTCTCATTAATTGAAATGCAGATGGCTTAAGTAAATCTTGAGAAACGGGACTAGCAGTAATCCAAGTATTTCCTGCCAAATTATCCGTAAATCTAATTTGACAATCAGTTAAACCACCAGTATAACTTCCAGTATCAAAAAGATAATAATCATAAGCAGTGTTAGATCCTTGATCAAGATCTATATTAATCTTACATTGAGCATCACTAAAAGAACTGGTGCACTCCTGGAAACTAAATCCAGATAATTGTTTATAAATTCTTGGAATTCCACTAGGTGGCATTATTCCATAAGTAAAAAATAAATAAGTTTTTTCGCCAGTCAATTGATTAGTTAAAGTTATGTTTCCAGTGTATCGCCCTTCATTAACGTCTGCTGTTGCTTGAATTTGAACTATTGCAGATTTGGGACTGCTTGCTGAATCAGTTGAATCAAAAGTTATTGAATTTGGATAAGTTAAAGTAAAATTAGAAGAATTATCAATGGCTACAAATAGACTATAATTAATTGTACCGTTAACGTTATCATAAGCTCCAAGAGAAATATTATTCTGTTCTGTCTTGATTACTCTCGCTGCAAAAGAATAATTTTGATTCGGAGAAATTATTGTTAGAACATATGGATCTACAACAAAAGAAGAATTGCTATATGCCTTATTGCCGAACTCGTTCATACAAGTAACATTTTGATTATAAGTCCCTGATTCATTTATTAGATAATAAGGTGCAGTCCAAATATTTGAAACGTTTGTTCCAACTTGATTTGTATAAAGTTGATGAGTCGGAGAAGTCAGACTAAAGTTACACCAAACTATTCTTGTGTTGTCTGTAGTAACATTTACATTAAAAGTCAAGTTTGTTCCTATTTGTGGCGTAGATGAAGTAGTTATATTCATAGTAATCAGATTAGTGTAAGTAACGTGGAATCTAACCGACGATGATCCAACATTTCCTGCAGTATCATTTCCGTAGACTATCAATAGATTATCTCCTGGATTGAAACTTATTGTTTGACCATTCGTAAAACTAGTATTCGCTGCTCCTAAGTTATACCAATAATTATTTAATGTTTCACTTGGAGTAAATGTTAATGCAATATTTTGAGATGAATAGGTTGTGTTAGCTGGACTGTTGATTGTTATGTTTGGGGTAACTGTATCTACTGTGAAACTGACTGAACTTGAAGAAATTTGATTCCTTGAATCGTTTGCATAAGCAGTTAGATTGTATTGTCCATCAGGAAAATTTATTATCGAATTAGCGTAAGACACTGACGGTGCCCCCGTAGACTGCCCTGGAAAGTATAAATAATTATCCCCCAGAGGATTTCCCGTCCCAGTATTTTGTTGAAGCCAACTAGGTCCGCCTATAACGTTACATCCTGTCGAGATAGTATACTGCCAATTTGCGGGAATTCCAGCTGAGGTATCATACCATAAGTACCATGTCGCATTTAATCTAAATTGATTATAGCCATTGCAAGTACCATTAATTAAATACGTGCCTGTTGCGTTAGGAGACATAATCCCGCTTACCAAAAAAGAATTATTGCTTTGATAAGAATAATTTGTTCCATTATAATTAAACCAAGTACTCTGAATATTTGTGTCTATTGCTGAAATATTTATCGAAATATTATGAAAAGTGTAATAAATATTTAATGGAGAATTGATTGATAAGTTAGGGAAAACGGTATCTATAGTAAGAGTATTATTCCCTGTCTGATAATGATTACCTGCTAAATCAAAAAGAGAATAGAACCAGTTATATAATCCATCTATTAAACTTACAACTATCCCTATGGTGCTAGTTAATGTTCCTGAATAAACTACAGTAGTCTGATTAACTAAAGCTGTTGAATTGTAGATATTAAGAGTTGCATTTTTAATTCCTAAATTGTCAGTTAAGTTAGCAGTAAAGTTATTTGAAGTGCCGCTCGATGAACCTGTAGCTGGTGTGATCAAGGCAGAAGAAGGATTAGTAGTATCAACCGTTAGAGTATAATTAGTAAAAAAGAATTGGCCATTACCTAATGAATCATTACATCTAGCATTCCAAATATAATTTCCTTGAGAAAGAGTCACCTGATTGAAATTAGTTTGAACTCCACTAGTTACGGCTACTGTTTGATTCTTAGCCCAAGCACCAGACCAATTGCCCCATAATTCACAAATAGACGTTCCATCAGAATCAGTGGAAGTTACATTAAAAAGAATACTTGTTTTGTTTGTAAAAAGATTATTTGTCGGATTATTTAAGGCGATTGCTGGCGCAGTTAAAGATATAGAATAAGTTACTGACGCTGATGCGACATTATTTAATGTATCATTAGACCAGAAATATAAAGTATGACTTCCTTCAGCATTTGAAATTGTAGTATTAGTTCCACAAGCTATTGTAATATTATTCGCATCTGTATCGTTTCTATACCAGCAAGTAGATAGTCCAACACCATTATCAGAAACACTATAATTCAAAGCTATTGTTGTACTGCCATAAGAAGTAGCTTGAGGCAAGATAATATTCAAAGTAGGCGCAGTTGAATCTTTTCTAAAAGTAACTGAAGATGAATTAATATTATTTACAGAATCATTTGCGTAAACAGTCCAAGTATTTAGTCCTTCACTAGCAGTTAGACTAAAATTAGTATTACAAGCAACACTAGACGAATTAGTAACTCCGCCGTTTATTGAGTTCCAACATCTAACGCCATTAGAAGAATAATTAAAAGAAGTAACTGAGGTATAATTTGCATTAGCGACTGGATAATTTATATTTAAAGAAGGAGCAATAACATCTACTGTTAAAGTATAATTACCGGAAGTGTATTGATTACCAACAACATCAAAAAGACTAATAAACCAATTGTAGACACCTTCGATCAAATTTATAATAACTTGAACGGGAGAAGAGCCGCCGATTGTTGTTGTAGAATTAACCTCGGCTGTTTGATTCCAGACGTGTAGTGTGGAATTAACTACGCCGAGATTATCAGAAATATTATAAGTGAAATTTGTTGTTCCGTTGTTTGTTGAACTGCCAGAACTTGGACTAACTTGAGTTGCGTTAGGATTTGTTTGATCTAAGAAAAAAGTAACTGAAGAACTATTTATATTATTGTAAGTATCATTTGCATAGACTGTAAAAATGTTAGCCCCCGCAGGTGGACTCAGACCGGTTATATTTTGACCACAAGTGATTGTTAAATTTATTCCACCGTTTAGAGCATACCAACAGGCTTGAAGATTTGTATCTGATACAGTATAATTAATAGAAGTAACTGAAGAGTAATTAAGATTCTGTGGATAAACTATTTGAATATTAGGATTAACTGCATCAGAAAGAGGAAGTTTAATATTATAATATTTATTTGTGTTCATAGTTATCGACGATGAATTAGTATCATAAAGTGCTTTTGAAACATTAATAGTATGCGTTGTAGAATTAGATTGAACCGCTCCTGAATAAGAATACTGATTAAGAATAAGATTGTTTATTGCACCCATAAACGTTAATCCTGAATAAACAAGATTTGAAGATAAATTAAATATATTCACTTGCGCTAAATCTACTACATTATTCGAAACATCGGTTACGTTTATATCTAGATACCATTGTCTAATATACTGATTTGTTCCTGTTCCAGAGATCGTTGGAGAATCAGTAGTATTCAAGAACGTATTGCTATTTGAAAATCCAAGCACGTTAGATTTATTTAAAACCGTATGCTTGATTAAATTTCCTGAAGCACCAGATAAATAAATATCCTGGAGATTAGAATTAATTATTGTGTCTCTAAGTGAAGTAGAGTTAGTTAAAGAAGTACTGTATATTCCATAACCAGTTGATTGAAGATTACTTCGGATTGTATTATTAGAGAAACTTATATTATTCGCAGTAGCAATATTAATTCCATAAAAGATTGTTCCTGAATTATTTTGAATTGTGTTATTAGTTATAAATAAATTGTTTGTATTTGAAAGTTTGATTCCAGAAGTATCTGCTAAGATAGAGTTAGACAAACGGTTAGACAATAACGTATCTCCGTTGCTGTTTAATAAATAAATTTGAGAATAGAAATTCTTAATTTGACAGTTCTTAATCGTAAGATTATTATATCCATTTGAAGTTATTCCATAATTAGTTCCTGACGCTGGCCCATTAATTAAATAGTTCTGACAATCTAAAGTTACATCGGACGATTGAATATTAAAACAAGTGCCTGTTGCATTTATATTTGTATCAAGATAATAAACTCCCGGAGATTGAATTGGATGACAGTAAGATACGTTGTTTATATCTACATAAAGCGTATTGTTCTGATTTTGAGTTGTGTAAGAATTTCCAGCCCAGTCGAATAATTGATAGAACCAAGTATACGCATTTTCGATCATATTGACCGTGATCCCGATTACTGTTGTGATTGTGCTTGGAATAAAGTTTATGGTCGTCTGATTATATAGGCCGGTTTGGTTGTATATACTTAACGTCGCATTCTTTATTCCAAGATTATCTGAAAGATTTACAGTAAAGTTTTGTGTTGCATTATTTGTATAAAGATTATTTATTGGCGAAACTAAAGTTGCGTTGGGAGTTCCTGTGTCGAGAGTTATTTGTCTAGTGCTAGTAATATTACAATTATTAACAGTATCACAAACCGTCACATTATAATAAAAAGTTCCATTTGCTAATCCTGTTTTATTAAAGTCGTAAGTTCTTATGGTATATGTTTGTCGAACATTATTGACATTGAAAGTTATGTTCTGGAAATTTATTTCTGTTATTGTGACATTCATATAAATATTACTTTGAGATTTGTTTTGCCCGTCGCTGAGAACTAAATTGCCCCAATCTATTTGTGGAAAAATAGTATCTTTAAAGAAAGTGACTGTCGCATTTTGAAGATTGCTTGCAGTATCATTTGCATACACTGTCCAATTATTATAACCTTCAACAGAAGTTTTAGCTGTTAAATTAGTTCCACAAGTTACTGATTGATTAGCTGCACCATTAATCGAGTACCAGCAATTGAATAAATTTGCATCGCTGACTGTGTAATTTAAAGAGGAAATATTTATTGAATAATTAGTTGCTTGTGGGTAGACTATGCTTAAAGATGGTTTTGTTGTGTCGAGAGTTATAGTTCTGGTTGAAGTAGTATTACAATTCCTTGCAAAATCACAGATAGTGGCATTATAAGTATAAACGCGGTCTCCGGCTGGGGCTACAAAAATATAACTATGTAAGGGATAATTATAATAGGTACTACTCCCCCCTGAATAGTATACGCTTAAACTTAAATTAAAATTAGTTTCCGTCCAAGTTGTATTAAAATAAATAAAATTCTGGGAAACATTTATTCCATTATTAGCAATTCCAGTTCCCCAATCAATAAGCGGAAATTTTGTATCGACAGTCAATGTTCTATTTTCAGTTATATAATTATTATTAGAGGTATCAAAAACTTGATAGAACCAAGTATAGATTCCATCAATTAAAGTTATTACTTTTCCAGTTATTGCTGTTAAACCACTAAGACTTATTGTAGTTTTATTTATTAATACACTATTTGATTGATTGTAAATGAAGACTGTTGCGTTGGATAATCCATAATCACTAGATACGTTTGCGGTGAAATTTATATTTGAATTGTTTGAATAGGAATTATTTACTGGAGAAATTAATATTGCATTTGAGGGCATACTAATATTCCACCATATTCCTTCTTCGTATACTTGTGTTCCGCCAAAGCCCACATTAGTTAATAGTTGCCATCCGGTAGCATTTAAACATCTCCAATAATCGTTAGTATCTTGATGAGATTCTAATTGAAAAGAAAGAACATTTGCATAAGCATTAAAACAACTTGCCGGTACAGTCATATTGAATATTGCGGAACCCGAAGCATGATAATCTTTGGCCATCCATGTCGCATTTACTGCATTTATTGGTTTAGAATAATTTACATAGTAATAAGACGGAAAACCTGCTATCGATAATGTAGCCCAGCTTCCATCATGAAGATTTCCTATACCATTATTCCAAGCACCAACTATTGAATAAGTACCAGAATAAATTAATCCACAATTTCCATCATTTCCGGCTTGATTAGCAGTTATTGCATCCTCTTGATAACATAAACTAGCACTAACAAAACTAAAAGCAAATAAAGATACTGCAAGCAGTAGAAAGATTTTGGATTTTGTTTTACCTCGCATATTTTCCTCTTTATTATTACTATTACTTCTGTTTCTTTCTTTATAAATGTTTTGGTTGGCTGGTAGATGGCTGGTCATTGTTTATTGAGGTATTTATTCTATTTAAGTCTTGCTAAAATTTATCTTTAAGGACCTTGTTAAAAGTCAACAGTATAACTACTCCTATTGCTACACTAAGTATTAAACTAAATGGCGTTACAGTTGTCAATCCTAAAACCTTAGCTATTGATCCTATTGGAAAATTATTAAATAACCACGGAAGCGAATCTGGAATCGATTTTCCTTGTAGGACGAAATAGAGAATATCGCTTGCGCCAAATCTCCAGAGTCCAAAAGAAACTGCTGCCAACGCAAAACTCTCGCTTTTATCCTTGGTAAATAGGTAATAAACTAAGGGGATAATTGCAATTATAAAATAAACCATATATAGGAAGTGTGGCCAATATAAAGGGTTATAATTTCCTAAAGTGTATTCTTCTCCAACTAATACAAAGCCACCAATATCTATATAAGCAATTAGTGCTACAATTAATATGGACAATGAAGTTATAATCCAAAAACGTTTATCATAACTGTTCATATTAATTTCTCCTTGAATTGTTCTAAACTTAATTTCTTTATTTCGCATTCCCACAATCTTAAAACTTTAAAACCTTTCTCAAGAAGTTCTTTTGTTCTAATGTGATCAATATCTCTTCCAGTAGGATAAGCGTGCCAGTAGTCTCTGTCACATTCTATAACTAAATTCATAGCAGGAATTAGAATGTCACATTGGTATCCATGCTCGATTTCTTTCATGTATCTATGCGTGAAGAATTCGTAACCTAGTTGCTGAAGATAATTTTGAATTTTTATTTCTATCTTTGTATCCTTTTTAGGAAAAACCATAATTTCCCTAATGGGCTTCATACGATTAATAAACTGCTGTTTTTTAAGTTCAGTCATATAACTATGTCCTGAACGAATTTTAATATTATTCTTTTTTAAAATATTCCTTATTACCCCATAATCACATTTAAATGATTTGGCTATACTTGATACGGGGGCACCATTTGCGTAGGCATCCAATATACTCTTTTGATTAGGCCATACATCTGCTCTTCTTCTATTTATGTTATCTTCTTTTATAATTTTTACGTCCATACTTTTTAAAATTCTTGTTAAAATATTAGTAGAACATTTATACTTTTTAGATAATTGATATATGCTCTGAGTTTTCGAATAATCTTCTTTTATGCTTTCTTTGATACTCCATAAATCCATTCGTTTATTTTTATATACCCTTATTTCTTTTTTATTAAAGTAAGTTGGACCTTTCATTAAAACATTATTCATATGGAGAATATCTAAAATCCTCTCAGAACAACAGCCAAATATATCTGCAATCTTTTTGCTTGATATATTATTGTTTATATACATTTCTACTATTTCTTTATGATGGCCTGCAAGTCTTGCGTATTTAAGAGTTTTATTATTTTGTAATAAAATTCTTTTTATTACACCGAAGTCACAGCCCATTAAATCTGCAATCTTTTTAATAGAGTAGTCTTGTTCATATAATTCAAATATTTCTTCTTTTCTCTTTTCTATATCTTTTCTTTTGTTCCAAGGATTTTTGTCCTTTTCTGCTTTTATAATCTTAGCTTTGATTATACGAAATTCTTTATGATTTCTTTGAAATCCTGCAGGTCTTCTACGTATATTTCTTTCTTTTAATATTGAACAAATTAGGGTTGTAGATAAACCACTAGTTTTTGATATATTTTCCAAAGTATTGTTATCCAAATAATTATCGCAAATATTCGATTTAAATTCTTCAGATAGAAAACTTCTTACTTCAGGAAATCTCCCTCTTGAATCTCTGACTATATTATTTTCCATTATAATCCAATCAACTCCCACCTTTTCAAAGTTGGAATCTTACATAAAATATTATTTTGATGAATCAGCGAATCAGTAAAATTGTTATTAATTCCTTTTGTGATAATTTCTTCAGAAGTAGTATTTATATAAGCTATTTTATGCATTACGCCCTCATATCCTGATCCAAAATTTCTAAAGAAAACAACTATGTCTCCAACCGAATAATATTCACTTCTTATACACGAACATCGCTGATCTGGCTTAATTTCTGGAAGCATTGATTGGCCTTTTGTTTCAACAATTACAACACTTGGTTCACTAATTGAAACATTATTTAATTGTGTATTAACTTCCTCGACGGTGTTTTGACTATAATTTAAAACTGGATTAACAGTAGGACTAGGATTATCTATGCACGCTGGCACTTCTTGATTTAAATAGATTACAATTCCCATAATTATTATGATGCAAATTACGAATTCTAATAATGTCCTATTTACATAGTTCATTACTGATTCAATAAAGCTTTTTTTATTGCTCCCGGTTTAGCGATTATTATTGGAATTATAAAGATTAATAAAATAGGAATTACTATATACACTGCGGCCCATAATGCATGACCTGAAAATATAGGAGACAATAAACTCGCAAAAGCGGCGTCATAAGTAGTATACCAATAATCTATGGATGTATTAAAAATTCCTAATTTAGAAATCACATATGGAGTATCTGCAATATCTAAACCTATTAAAACTGAAATAGAAATAGCACTAAATTTTATTCTATTATAATTGCTTACTAAAATTGCTGACAGTAAATAAATTCCTACATAGATTCCTAGATGATAAACTACTGCTGCAATGTATGGCGGCTGTGAAGATAAAAATGGAGCGATTAAATCTTTAATATATAAGAACCATAAAATTAATATTCCTGCGCCTATTGCTGCATATTTTAATTCTTTATTCTCGATCATTTTTTACCTCCCGTAAATAGTAAAACTAAAACAAATCCACCTATAACAATTATTGCTATGTAATACTGATTCCAGAAATCTTCTAATGTATAGGGTGTTCCCCCGTCGTGATAACAATTTGGATAAACTCCTAATGGATTTTCTGCCGGACAAGTATTTGAAGAACAAGCAGTACAAGTTCCGCCACAGTCTATTCCTGTCTCAGCACCATTCTTTATTCCATCTGAACAAGTTGCAGTATAATTACTACAAGAAGCCGTATCATATGAACAAGTAGGATAATTTAACCAAGTAGCATTAGCACAAGGCATAGCTGGTGGCATCATTGCTAAGGGATGAATACAGATTCCATTAGAACAGGTTCCACTTCCAAAACAAACATTAGGAATAGTACAATCGGCATTGGTAGTACATTCAGTCGTTGTATTAACATAAGTACAAGCAATCGTTTCACTTGCTGGATGAGAAACTCCGCCAGTACAAGTTCCAGTTTGTGTCCAAGTTTTTGTTTGATTAAATGTAGATGGGCAAACAGTAGGACTAATTGTAGACACCCAATTAGATTCTGTACAAGCTACAGTGGTTATTATTCTACTGGTACAATCTGATTCCAGAATATAGTCATCAATTGTTTTTTGGGATTCATATAAAGTTACTGGTTCACATATATTTGTTATTCTAGTCGTTCCACCTTCAGGATAATATCTATAATAATTTTGTTGCATTGGTTGTCTAAATGTGACTGTTCCGTCGCTAATTTTTTTATTTGTATCTCCGCCGGAAGTTTTACAAACTAATCCTGTTGTAGTACTTTCCCAGTCGACTGTTCCTGTTAGATCATAACTAGTTCCATCGTTAAGTGTTCCTGCTGCTTCGCAAATATAATTATTTTTTATTGATTGGATTCCGGTTGATGAAGGTGCTCCACTCCAAACAAAAATATAAGAATATTCGGTACATCTAATTACATCATTTCCAAAAGCAATATAACCATTCTGACTTAAAGTAAATCCTAAACTTTCTAAAATAGATTTATAATTTCTTGCGACTCCATCTATAGTACCACCGAAATCGGGATTAGTAACTGTTGTAGAATAAGTCGAGCAATCTCTTACTTGGGCCCCTCCAATAGAATAAGCACAACCCGTGTATGCACCATTAACATCGCTAGCTGATCCCGTATTTCCTAATGCTGTATTCGGAGGATAACAATACTTCCCCCCGCATTTATCGCAAATACAATCAATTGTTTTAACCGAGGATTTAATGATATAGTGTTGGCAACCATCTGCGTCTACTGTAGTCTTCTCTACATTTGGTTCTGTTGGTACTTTACAATAATTAACTTTTAAAACTTGACTAGTTGGAACACAGTCGCCATCTCCTGGAAGAAAAGAAAAGTCATTTACATTAATATTATTAGCTTTTAAATAAAATTGTAAGAAAGCATTATTTTGATAAAATTGAAATCCAACAACATTACCGCCGTTCCATTGCATAAAATTATGATTAGCTTCAAAGTGATTATTATCTGGGCTATTAGGAGAAGAATAAATAAAATTCGTTCCATCAAAGCTTACACTTTTATAGCCAACAGAAGGCTGTCCGAATACTGAAAACAAACCTAAATAATTCCCTAGAAATCCAATTAAAACTATTGCGACTATTCCCCAAACAATTTTTTCTTTAGAGTCCATAGAATTTTAAAAGCCAAAAGATTGCTGAAGCAAATCCTAATGTCCACAAGAATTTATTTTTATTGATAAAAAGATTAATAATTTGATAACTTAGAAATAGACTGATAACACCGAATATAACTAATTCTATATTAGCTATTGGAAATTTTAGAATACTATTTAAGAAAGTCGAAAGAGTTAGAATCCAACCTCTTAATAAGGTTAGAACCTGCAGCAAACCTACTAGGACCATTATCTAGTGCCTAGTGTATCATAAACAAGATACAGTAGTCCTATGCTTAGTAATCCGAATACAGTTGCCCATTTTAATCCAGTGTTGCTTACATCTGTTCCTAAAAAGTTTAGGAATCCAAAGAGGTATGCTCCCTGTAAAACAGCAATAGTAATCATGCTCGTTTTTTTGCTAATCCAGCCCATTTTTATTTACCTCCATTTTCTAGTTTAGTTTTAAATTCATCGACGGACATTTTATTAATCTCGCATTCCCATAATCTTAAGACTTTAAAACCTTTAGCAATTAATTCTGCAGTTCTTATTCTATCTTTATTTATTTGAGATTCTTGCCTAGTAGTTGGATGGGGGAAAAATATTGGATTTGCATGCCAGTAATCTCCGTCGCATTCTATAATTAAATTCATCGAAGGGATAATCATATCGCATTGATAACCGTGTTCTATTACCCTCATATACTGGTGCGTAAAGAATTCAACATTTAATTGCTTGAGATAGTTTTGAATTTTTATTTCTATAAAAGAATCTTTTAAAGGAAATACTTGAGTTTTTCTGGCCTCTATTATTTTTTCTCTTGTTGCTTCTAATACAGGATGACCCATTAAAGACTTACTTATCTTATCCTTTTCAGATTGACTTAGCGGTTTTTCTTTATGTCTTTTCAATTGACTCAAACTTAATTTTTTAATATATTCTTCTCCGTAGAATTCTTTATGGTTTCTCAATTCTTTCATTCTTAATGCTTGCTTTTTACTCCTTTCTCCTATGAAAGATTTACTCATATTCAATCGATGTTCTTCTGTAAATTTCTGACCCTTAATAAATCCTTTATGATTTAATTGAATATTGTTTCTTCTTAATAACCTATTCATAACTGCTTCAGTACCGCCATATTTTTCTGCTAATTTATTAGTACTCATTCCTTCTAAATAAAGTTTTACTATTTCAGCTTCGGGTAATTTCATTCTTTGCCAAGAAACAATTCCTTTTTGAAAAAAACCTTCAGGCTTTATTTGTATATTATTTTCCTTGAGAATTCTATAAATTGGAATAAAACTACAATTATATTTTTTAGCTAAAGTCTGAGGCGAAGACTTACCAGTATCATATTCAGAAATAATTTCGTTCTTTTCTAAATCACTAAATTGAATTTTATTTTTCATTTTTTTCTCCGTTTAACTGATTCATGAACTTGGTTTAATGGTACATATTGAAAACACATACAACAAAAATAATCTCCATTATAATTTTGCATCGCGTGCTGGAGCTTCGCTTTCTTAAATTTACAAATATGAATATCTACGACTTCATTTGTGTTTGATTTTTCCATATTTAAAAATAGCAAAGCTAGTTAATAAATCTACTTACTAGTAGTACTATTTAAAAGCGTTCCAGATTAATGCTACTCCAGCTACTCCAACAGCGCCATAGACGATGTTGCTAAGCATTGGGATAGTATTTAAGACCGGCAGATTTGCAAGATACGAAACAACGTTAAACCCGAAGAATGTTAAAGTTCCCCAAGTAATTGCTCCAATCCCCGCAACTAAGGCTATAGTCTTTCCTAATTTGTTTTCCATTTTAAACCTCCTTGTTCGCTTTCGCATTTAATTCTAAAATAATCTTTCCGTCTTGATATTTATATCCATAAAGTTTTGAGAGTTTTTCTTGGAATAACTGAGTCCAATAATCTCTGTTTATCTGATTCAATGAGTGGCAAATCCTACACAGAGAAATACAGTTCTGTTCAATAGAACAAAGTTTATCATAATTGACATGGTGTATACTTAATGCCTGTTTTAATTTTTCTCTATGAATTCCGCAGTTCATGCAAACTTGATTATCTCGCTGACGTATTTTATTTTTAAAAGAATGTGTCCAATTATAATCGTATTCTTCTTCATGAGTAAACTTACTCCATTTGTCTAAACTTATCCCCTGTTTTGTCGCACTATTTTTTTTTCTATGTTCTAAAGTTTGGGTTTTCCCTTTCATGCCAAAAAGGGGATTGTTTGCAGCATTATATTTTATTTTTAAAATGGTCTCTTCAGATAATTTTGTTCCCAGCCTGTAATATTCTGGGGGTTTTATATCTACTTTATTTCTTTCAAGAATATCTAAAATAGTACATTGATGGCAATTAAATTTCTTAGAGATTTTTTCTGCAGAAAATCCATTTTTATATAAATTTACTATGCTACTTTCTTCTAATATCTTTCTATTCCATGCGGGTTTTCCTTTAATATATTCGGGTCCATTTTTTAGCTCTATATTACTTTCATTTAGTATTCTAGTTACAACGTAAGAGCTACAATTAAATAGTGTGGAAATAAGATTAATAGGAAAACCTGATCTATAATACTCTATAATTCTAATTCTATGGCTGTCTACATCTAATCTCTTATTTACAGGTATCCTCTTTTTTTGTATACTATTCTGTCCGTTAATCTCATTTAAAATATTGTTTGCCATTATCCTAAGATACTAAAAACCTCCTGTAAGCTTTGTGGTGCGATCATACTAAAAAGATCTGGAAGTGCCCATCTAATCGCAAAGTATAAACCAATAACTACTGCGGTGATAACTAATAGTCCTGAAACATCTTCTTTGCTGAAACTCCCGTCTCTGGCAAAAACGAAGATGCTAGAGACAATGATTGCTACGAAAAAGATTAATATTGCAATTCCTGTTTTAACAATTTGTATCGACGGGAAAGCAGCGTGTAAAACATAATTTAGAATTGTAATTATTGCATAAGAATAAATAGTTCCTAATCCGATGTCCTTAAGTGTCCAAGTTGCCATTATTTTTTTCTACTAATAAACAACCCAATTAGTCCTCCAATTATTAACCCTGATAAACTAAAAATTAGCCAACCTATTACTGCACCGATGATTACATATCCCAGATCTTGTTGAGATACCATTTAAGAGTTACTCCAAATTTTATCTGTTATCCAGTCGCTGATCCACAAAAATAAAAATATAGAAATAAATGATGAAAGATAATTACCAAATGTACTAAGAACACTTATTTTAGAAAAAATCCAACCAGCAAGAATCGGAGAAGCAAACAGTACTAAGAGTGCCATTATTGAATACTTCGCCATTATTTTTTGATAGGTTTCCATTTTATTTTTTTGTTATCATAAAGATTAAAAGGATTACTAAAAGTGCGACCATCCAGCCAGGGATTAAATGTGTGGATCCTAAAAAGTAAATAAACAGTGCTCCCCCAACTACTTGCATTGGAGTATTTCTAAATATCATTCCGAAGATTCCAATCAAGGCGGCAATAATCGGAATTAAAGCAGCTATTACCATTCTCCAGATTGCTTAGGTAAAAGCGAGGGCCCAATAATTAATGCTGCGCAAGCTAAACCAAATTTAGTTTCGTCTCTTCTTTTTTGACCCTTCATGTGTTCTATTTCAAGTTTTAATTTTTGTATTTTTAATTCTTTCATTTCGTCGTACACTGGTTCTTGTTTTTTAAATGCTCTTTCTATATCTGCTTCTGTTGCTTCATCATCGTATTCTTCTTCAAAATATTGTTTCATTATCGTTTAAACAGTAGTGCTAATAAGACTACTGCTCCAAAAATTATAATTAATCCGTCTGTACAATCATTTTTAGTTATTGGAAAGAAAGCGGCCCAGGAGGTATATTTACAGTATGATGCTTGTGTTGTTGCTGTGCAGATTCCTACTGAACTAGCAGATTTAGTAGATAATGCCTCTAACAGTACATCTTGGTTCTTAGCATCTATTGCGTTTTGGGAAACAATATATCCTGCACCAGTTCCAATCAAGGCACCGGCTGAAGCACATCCAACAGCAGCAGGAGCTAATAAAGTTCCACCTGAAGCTGCACCAATTGTAATAGTACAAAGAGCCCATCCAGCAATACCTCCAAATGTTGCACCCTTTACTGCGCTGTCTATTGTTGTTTTTGAATCTTCCAAAAATGAAGTTTGTTTAGCTTGTGAAATTAAACCTTGTTCTCTCAATTTTGAAATGGGAATACAGGCAGCAGTTAAATTAGCTTCAGTTAAACATTCTTTTGAGTCTACACAAGCAGATAGTAATAATTCAGGATTTGTTTTATATTCAAGATCTTCTGACCTGATAGAAATCTTTTTAATGTCACTTAATTTTATTGTTCCTTGATTTTCTGTAGCATTAATGTCTACTCCTGTTTCATTATAAAAGACATAAGATATACAACCATCTGGGCCAGTATAATCTTTAGTTATTTTTATTATATCCGCACCGAAGTAACTATACTGTAATTCGCCGAACTTTCTTCCATCCGAACAAACAATATTTTCAGTACCGGTAGACATAGAATCGCCTATATGAAAATTCCAATTTGTCCAGTACATTTCTTTACCATTTATATCTTTTAAGAAACCACCGGTGTTTGGTGCGCATCCTTCGAATCCAGTTAGTTTATTACAACATTGTTTATAGATTCCAATATATGCAACTAAATTAATTCCTTCTAAATCGTAAGAATTAACGGGCTTAGTCATATAAGCAAATAGAGGTTGTTGATCTATTTCTATTATTTTTGTTTCTAAACCATTAAGAGTTACTTCTTGAGTTTTAATAAATCCTTCCGAGCCAACACAATTTTCTACTTGATTAACCGCTCCAAATAAAGAGAATAGATTATTAGTTGGTAATTTAGCAACATCTTTTGCGTAATCTTGAGTATAAAATCCTGCTTCTACTTTAAATGTTTGTGGAAGTGCACCATAATTATGTACTGCTATTTTAAAAGGAATTGGACTAGTAGCATACCATTTACTCCATAAAACATCTTGAGTTGTTGGGCCTTCTAATACTGTAAATTCTATTGTTGACTTAAGTCTATCTGGATCTATAACTACTTCAGAGCATTCACCATCCGTCTTAGTTCCAGGCATAGTTGTACCACAATTATTAGTGAATGTTGCAGTTGTACAAACGTTAGCTGCTCCTGAATTATCTGGCGTGCAAGTTGTTGAGCAATCCTTAGTCCCAGTTTGAGTACCACCACATCCATCAGAACAAGTTTGTCCTGCGCAAGTTGTTGAAGCACAATTATTTGGCGTACAAGTTGAAGCTTCACATGTTGCTCTATCTTCAAAAAGTTTTTGACCATTATAATATCCTAAAGGACTTCCTACTTGAGAACAAGAAGTAACTCCTGAATAAGGGTTTACATTACAAGTTGATGAGCCAGATGGTTTATAATAACAATCATGAGTAGCTACTGCTTCTGAACAATAAGTATAAGAAGATTTATAGTAGGGCATAACTGTTTCTGTGGGGCACTTATAGGCAGTTATTGGTGTTCCTCCTGAAGTTGTTCTCCCTGGCCAAATTGGGCAAGTTACTGAAGTAAAAGTTCCGCCTATAACATTACAATCTGTTTGACTAGTTGGTTCAAAATAAGGACATACATAAAGTTGAATATTACATGGTCCGGTACCACAAGTATCATAGGTTAAAAAGTTCCTTGTTTCTAAAAATGGAGTCCAGCCGTTTGTCCACATGTCAATCATAACTGTACCAAAATTAGACAAATCTGGTGCTGATGCTGATCCGGTTGATACTCCTTGGGATCCATCTAATTTTTTTCCTGAATCTACGGTCCACGCATATTGCGCATTTCCACCGGCGCCGCCACATCCAAGATGTGTTCCTGTTATGGTGAATGATTGAGAATGAAAAATATTATTTAAAAATGCTTTAAAGGGTGAAACATTTGAGGAGGCATCAAGAGCACTAACACTCACCGTCGACAAAATTAACAAAGCTAGCACTAAAACTATTCCAACTATTTTTTGTGTTTTGTTCATTCTATCTTTATGTTCTCGTTGTTTATATACTGTTCCTTAAAAAATAAAAAGGAAAAAATAAAATTTAAAATTGTTTAATCTACGTCAAGATTAGCCCAACCAGCAATTAATGCAGTTACATAAGCGGCAACTACTGTATAAAGTAGAACTCCGATTACTGTAGCCATTGAAGGTATTGCAGGTCCAACTACTAATAAATAAAGTGGGATTATTCCCCAAAGTATGATACTAGCAATCTTTCCAACTTTTCCTTTTGCAGAGTAGCCACCTAATCCTATGATTAAGTTTCCTAACATAACAGCAACTAAAGCGCTAACAAACAATAATACTACATTCGGAAGAGTGATACTTCCTGGTAGATATTGTAAGATCGCGTTTGCAATGTTTTGACCAATTGTTGTCGATACTGGTGCCACTGGTGATGGTATCAATGCAGGGTAAGATATACTGAATAAATTTTGTATGCCTTGTCCGAAAATTGCATTAAATAGATAACCAATACCTAAAGCAGCTACTGTGAATACACCAGCAAGTTTAGCAGATTTTACGAATTTAAAATCCATTTTAAACCTCCTTGTTCGCCTTATTTGAATTTTCAACTTCGGCATTTATTTTAAATATTTTTTTCATTTTGAATAAATAATGGTTTAACGTTTTTCTACGTAGAGTCCGATCAAAGCGCCCACGATTATGAATAGTGCATAGGTCATAACATTTGTACTAAATCCTGAAAATCCGGACCAGCTTGAAATTATTAAATCAGATAAATTTCCGATTCCAGCCCAAAGACTTACAAATTGATTCTGTACTAAATATCCCAATAAGCCAGCAAAAGCTGTCCCGAGCAAAACGCCATTCCAGACCGAGTTTGTTGTTGCCATTATTTTTCCTCCTGTTTGTTTAATTTGATCATCTGGCTCCAGCTAAGTTTAATTCTATTCTATTTTTTGTGTTTTGTTTCATTTGTTTGTTGGTAATAAAACGTCTAGTTTAATATGATTTATCTAAATTTAAAATAATCTTTCCGTCTTGATATTTATATCCATAAAGTTTTGAGAGTTTTTCTTGGAATAACTGAGTCCAATAAGAGCGATTGAAATTAGTCATCCCGTGACAAATTTTACATAAGCTTAAACCATTCTGTTCTATGGAGCATTGTTTATCATAATTTATATGGTGAACCTCTAATGATTGATTTAATTTCTCACGATGTATTCCACAATTCATACAAACTTGATTGTCTCGTTTTCTTATTTGATTCTTGAAATGAATGTTAAAATCTCCATTATAGGGTTCGAACGATTTAAAACTTTTCCAATCTTCTAATTTTATTCCTTGATGAGTAGCACTATGTTTCTTTCTATGCTCGAGTGTTTGAATTTTTCCTGTTGCTCCAGGAATCCAAGTTCCGTCTAAAAATGCCTTTTTTCTTTTTAGGTTTCCCTTAGCAATTGACTCTTCAGAAAGATGCACGCCTTGCATTGGATTTGTTCTTCCTAACTTAAAAGTTAATTTTGCTGATTCACTAGCAGATCTTATCTCTACATTATTCTTTCTTAAAAGATGAATTATTGTGGAGAAAGAGGCTTTATATTTCTTCGCCAGGTTAGTGCAGCCATAGCCTTTTTTATACTCTTGAACTATTTCATTCACAGGCAAATTTAATTTTGACTTAAATCCCTTAAGATTTCTAAAAAAACTCTTTCGGATGGTTGCGATATTGTTCTTCTTTAATAATTGAAATATTGTGCTGGCATGACAATTATATTTTTTCCCTATATCTAATATTGAATTTCCAGATTTATATAAGTTGATTGTTTCTTCTATTTGTTTTTTGTCAGTAAATTTCTTTTTCATTTTAAGATACTAACCCCATTGAATTTAATATTGCAAAGGGGATTAAACCTATGGCCAAACTATTGAGGCCACAATGGAATAGGATCGCCTGTACTGCTTCTTTAAACCAAGTTACTAATAATAGGGAGAAGATCGCCATAAACCAAACAACTACTAATATTGGTACTGCTTGTTCTAAAGGAACTCCTGCGAGCTTGGCTTGTAAATGATAAAACATAAAGACAAAAGCTATAGAAACAATCAACAGCCATAATTTGGGATTTTTTAGATTTTGTTTATTTATTTCTATATTGAATAATGATGCTAATAAATCGAAAAGATAAACAAAGAAAAAAAGTGTTTCGCCGATTGGAACTAATATGCCGAAGACTATTTTGTTTATCAGAACGTTATTAGAAAGTATTGGCGATGATGCGCCTAATAATTTTAATACGCTCTGGGTGCCGGGTATAATTATAAGATTGCTCAATACTAAGAACAACCCTATGGCAACCAACGCAATTAATGCGCTGGTAATCCAAGAATTACTTGGATTCTTAAATTGTATATCTCGCTTACTATCAAGTAAGAGATAACCTATTGATATTACTGAAAGTATGCTGTAAAAGCTCCCGAGGGAGTTTGAATAATTTGTGATCAGAAATGGAAAGAGCACTGATAGTATAACCAGTACCAGTATTTCTATTCGCGTTGAGTCCCATTTCATTCATTTGTTTTCCTGATGTTTAGTCCGTTATCTTAAAAAATAAAGATAAAAAAAATAAAATTTAATAGTTAGTTAACTATTGAAAAGTAACAGTCTTTGAGTAAGCAGCCATTGATTTAACTAGACCATTGCTATCAGCAACGTCGTAAACCAATTTTCCTGTATTAGGATCAACGAAGTTTTCTTTAGTGTAACAAGTTTTTATCATTTGTGAACCTGCACTAAATCTTCCTGTTGATTTGGCATTTAAGCCTACAGTGAAAGTCTGTGTAGCAGAAGAACTGATAGCTGGAACATTAAATGAGTAAACATTTGAATTGATTCCTGCTGTTGTGTACCAAATTGGTTTTGATGTACTTATTGCGTTTTGTCCGTTAAGAGTAGCGCCTGCTGGAGTTGTTGAAGCATTATTGCCTGCTGTGATTTCTATGATACAAACCATATCGTTTGTTGAAGTTAATGCAGCTGCTGTCATTTCGTCCTTAAGATTATAAGAAGCACCGTTACCAAGATCTGTTTGGTTTTGAGTTCCTGAAGCTATTACAAGACCGGTTGTTGTGTAGATATTTTCTGTTACAGAAGCATTCTTTGCAAGAGCTACGTTTATTCTTCCTGTTGGTGCTTGTGGAGTCTTAGCTGCAGATACTACTGCATTGTGATAAGTTGTTCCATTTATTACTAAAACGTCTAAAACGTCATTAGGAGAAGCACTAATAGAAAAAGTTCCTGCTGCGAAAAGGCCCCCATTAACTGACACTTGAGATGTACCAGTAACTGATGTTCCTGGGCTCAAAGAGTCACTACCTACTACTGTCAAAGTTGTTGCTCCTGTACTGATATAGCTTGGTCCTGTTTGTGTTTGCTCACCTGTAGATGCAAGTCCTAATCCGAACCAGTGCATCTGGAAAGCTGCAATCACAACAATACCTACTATAACTGCCAAAAGCCATCCTTGAATTTTTTCAGCCATGAATTTTTGTGTGTATTTGTGTAGCCCCCAAGCGTAATCGAAGCATACTCCCCGAAAAATCTCCCCGGGTTTAGAACACATCCTTAACGCTGCCTTTTCATATTTGGTTAGAAGTTTGTTAGTCCAAGGCCGCAGAGGTGTTAACGCATAGTTTATTTAATAACAGGTACTATATAAATCTTTCTATTTTAAAAGATTGGAAGAAATCAGTTACACCAAAAGGTTTATAAAGTAAGAATAATAAAGTATATTACTACCAGACGATTAACAAATTTGAACTTTACTGCATCTTATTTAAATCACATGAACAGAAGAATTCTCGACGATTTAGGAAGTCCTATTTTTACAATCCATTATTCTAAAGAAAGATATGCTTATTGTTTTAAAACTCCGGGACTAGTTTATGATATTATCGACGAGAGAAAGAATGAAAAAAATCCTGTCTTGAAAAAAGTAGGTATATCTAATTTAGAAAAATATGGGTATGCAGTTATAAAAATTCCCCTGAGTAAAAACGAACGCTGGGGCAGTAATAAATTAAGATTCAGACTAGAATTAATAAAATTAACTAATCCCCTAGTGTCTAACTTTAAGAAATTAAATTCTGATGATTCGGATGTTAAGATTGTTGTAGACGAAGCTAATCTAAAAATTAAAATGATAAGTAATAAGATAAACAGAAGAGGTGAAACAGAATGGCTGGATATTTAAAATCTCAATTTAATCGTGAAGATAATCTTGAAACTTTTGATGAACTGTATGCTAAAGTTTTGGGAAAAGATTGTTTAGATGATATTAGAAAAAGTATGAAGAAAAATGGAATAACGGATTTGCCTGTTTTAGTAACCCCTGATGGGGCTGTTGCCTGTATTCCTAAACACGCCGAGATGGGTGTAATTGCTACTGTAGGAATGACTGGCTATGCCAAAACTTTAACTGCGGGATTAATCATCGACGAGATATTCTGGAACTGGGGTGATTATGTTGCGATTATAAACGATCCTCAAGAAGAAACTTTAACTTGGTCCGAACCTCAAGACGTTTCTGATTTTAGCGCAAAATTAAAATATGTTGATCAAAATCCTATGCCTCTTCCAATGATTTATCTTTTTCCTAATTCTGAAAAGTATCGAGGTAATGAAGAGTTAGTTAAAGATAAAAATAATGTATTAATTTCTGTGCCTTTTGAAGAAATAATAAACAACATAGAGAAATATATAAAACTTGATAATTCTGAAAAGTATCTTGTTGAGAAAAAAGAGGAGTTATTAAAGATTACTAGCGAAGAAGAACTTTGGGATATTATTGATTCAATTGATACTGGAACAAAAGGGATGGATGCGGTAGTCCGAAAAATTAAAGCTTCTCTCAGAATGTTTATCGACGAAGGTATTTTAAATATTTCTAGTTCTATTGCGCCAAGCACATTGATAACGATGCATGGTGATAGAAAAATTTATGAGGGCAATCCTTTTACTGCTATAATGCATGCTCAATGTATTCCTAGTTTTATAACTGGAAGCTTAAGTGCACAACCCCATAAAGATGCAATATTTTCTTATTATATTGATTTACTATTTGAAGAAAATAAAAGTGGTTCCATGAAAGGGAAAAGAGTATGGTTATACTTCGAAGAGTTAACCAGCTTGATTCATAGCGATCCTGAAAAATCAAATAAGTATAGCGAAAGAGCTTTAAGCAATTTAGCAGCAAGATGTAGAAATAACACCCTCAGTCTAATTTATACAACACAAAACTATAATGAGATTCCTTACTCTCTTAGATCTCAAACTAAGACTGCAATAATCTTTCGACATAAAAGTAAAGAATTAGCAAGATTAATCTGTGATGATTTCGCTTTAGACAATGATACCCGAAAAGAAATATTAAGATTAAAGATGCATGAAGCAATTCTTACAACCACCAGTGGAAAATTTGTTTGTTATAAGGGAAAAGAAAGATGGGAGCAAGAAGGCCCAATAAAAGGAATAGTAATTCCCCCTCTACATAAAAACTTATTTAGAGGTAAAAAATGATGGAATTTTTTGATTTTGTTAAAACAGAAAAGTATGATGAATTAGTTGTTGCGATTCATGAAGCTTTTGAAGAAATTCGGGCGGATAATAAACTATCAAAAGAACATTACGACTCTGAATTAAAAAAGTTAAATGAATGTAACCATCTGGCAGAAGCTGAACAAAAAGTATTGAAACTTGAAAAAGAAGTTGTAGCAACTAAACAAATTTTAACACAATTAAGCGCACTTGTAGAAAGACTTATAAAAGAAAAGCCTGAAGAAGTTAAGAAAGAGCCTATTGCGAAAGAAGAGAAAATTGAGATTGCAGAAGTTGTTCCTGAAGAATCTCCAATTATGGGTTCAGGAAAAAAGGATAAAGGCGGGTATACTGAAGTCTATCCAAAGATAAATGACGATTGCGCGTCTTGTATCGTCTGTATGAAATGGATTAAGATCTCTGAAGCTACAATAGGAAAAAGTACTGATGGTCGGAAGATGACTGAAGGGAGGTGTCCATTATGCAAAAATTATGTAGTAAGAATAGTTTAATAATACTATCCATGTTTATATTGACAATTAATTTAGTTAGTGCAGTACCCCAAGTAATTTTCTCTTCGGAGAATATTACTATTTGGTCCAACCAAACTGGAAATTCAACTATTGGAAATTATCAAATTTTAGGGGAAGGTCTAAATGCGCAAACAACTTTCGCAGTAAATGGTAACTGTAATTTTAGTTATACTGCAAATAATATTCCTTTAATTTTTAGTAGGGAATTTAATCAAAATGAAACAGACTTATCCCTCTTGATTCATACGGCGTCGATATTTAATAACATAAGTGAGGCTTGGCAGGCATGCACGAATAATTTATCTGTTTGTATGAATGATGTTGGTTACAAAGCAAACTATACTCTCTGCAGTACTCAGTTAGATATTTCTCATGCTAACGAAAATAAATATAGTCAAGATTTAATAGCATGTAATGCTAAAGCGGATCAGAATATGACCTGGGCTTACATTGGCGGAGTAGCCGGAATCTTAGGACTAGCTGCTGCTTGGAATTATAGAAAAAAGGCGACAGTAAAGATAACTAAATCCCCAATGGCTTCATTGCCTGGAAGTGTAAAACTTTGATAAGAGAAAAACGTGAGGATATTAGAAAAAGTCCTGAATGGCCATGGTTAATGTACGGTGACGGCTATATGGCTAAGATAGCTCAGATGGTTTATGGAAAGAGTGCTACTGGACTTAATGTTTGGAAAATGAAGGTTATGCCTATTGAAGAATTAAAAAGGGCCCATGAAATAGGAGTTGAATCTACCGACGACAATGGTTGTATCAGCGTCGAGTATCCTATTGAATATATGATTCCTTTAAATGAGGATCCGGCGTTTAAAGTTTATTTTTGTTTTTTAAACTTCTGGGGGCAGACTATTCCCGGAACCGAAATCCTTCAGGGTTTTAAAGATAAAGTTAAAGTTGAAGAACTAATGAAACAAATAAGATTGCTAAAAGCAGAAATAGCTTACACTAGAGAAAGATATGAAAAGGCTAAAACGGATGTTAGAAGATATATCCGGGAAGAAATTTCTGAGCCTATGGAAGATTTAAATTTTAAACAAGCGGAGTCAGGACCACAAATTGTTAGTCCTGTTAGAGACTAATGGCTGAAGAAAATTCGAGAGCTAGTTACGGAATAGATGATAAAAAATCTTATGATGAAACTACAAAAGATTTTTTTGAACAATTAGACGGAAGTATTAGTGGCGTAAGTAAACATCCTATAAATCACTGTTTAAAAAGTTTCTCAAAAGAATTTGTACAAAACGAAAGAATGGGCATGCAACTTTTTAATGTTATGAATGCTAAGATAGAAGATCTTTCTAAAACTATTGAAGAATCTCCTTTTTATAAAGATATGGATGTTGTTAGAGACTTTTTGGCTATTTTAGAATATATGAGCGCATGGGCATTGAATCAGCGGCAATCAATCATCTTAGCCAAAACAAAAATGCAAGAAGTTAAAAAAGTCGTTGATGATGATTATGTTACGCAAAAACAATTTGATATTGAAATAGAACAGTATAACTTCTTACTAAAGAAAAATATGGGTTTAAATAAAAAACTACCGGAGGTGACAAAATGATTAAAGAGGATAATATAGTAAAAATCTCTCGCAATATAGATAATCCAAAAGATGTTTCAAAGTATCTAGAAGCAACGATTAGAAAATTTGGTTCAGAAATCTACAATCAACATTACTGCGTAAAATTGACTTTCCATAAAAAAGCATTAGGCTATGTTGATTATATCTTAAGATTGCTTTACAATTCCTTCAAGGTTCAGGTAAAAGAATGTAAACCTTTGGTTGATGGAATTGATACTGGGCGTGGATTAATCGCAGATAATTGTTGGGAGATTACTTTAACAAAATTAAGAGTTCTCGAAGATGATAATCCAAAAGAAATGGAAGAGGACTATCTTGAGTTAGTTAGAGAAAAATTAGATAAAATTAGGAATAGCTAATGCCATCAAATCGGGATCTGGAGGAATATGAACAGTTTCAAGCTAGAAACAATTCATTTAAAAGTTTTTTTAGTAGGACTAGTCCGGAAGCTTTAATTGGCCTTTTTGGTTTAATTATTATAGGCTTTTATGGCATTTCAAAAACTAATGTTAATCCTTATGTTATTTTTGGATCCATAATCTTACTTGTGGGATTCATTATTTTTAGAATGAACAGGGCAACCGCAGAGACTGAAATACCCCTGCCAACAATTAGATTATTGGCCGTCTCTGTTGTTGAAAGAAGTGTTGGCTTTGTTTACGAAAAGGGAACAATTGTCCAACCTGGACAATACGCAAGGATGGTTGAAGAGGGAGAATACGGAACTCCTTATCATGCCTGGAAATGGGAAGTTGGAGTTATCATTATTTTTCCTAGTGGGCTGCAGAAAGAAGTTCGGGTAACAATGAATCCATTTACAGGGTTCTGTAAAGCAATAACTCCTGCAGCTTCCGGATTCACTGGATTAGAGCCAGCCAACAGAGATAGAAAAATAATTATTCCTACCAATGAGTTTATGATTAAAGACAAGGAGATGAAGAAATGAAGGGGGATGCCAATTTAACCGAGCCAGAATTTAGCCACTATATAGGGGGTACAATAGTCTCCTCTGGAATTTTATTCATATTGAGAGAAAGAAAATGGTAAAATGGATTTCAAAATGCAAAGAATGTTTAGAATTATTTGAAAGACAAAGAAATAAAAACGCATGCAAGTATTGTTGTGATGCCTGCCGCAAGAAAGCTAGAACAGTTAAACATCTAAAAACAAACAACTGGCAAAAGATAAGATATGAAATGAAAGGTTTATGCCCAAAATGTGGTAAGGAGATATTAGTTCCGGGATATTCTGCTTGTCAAAAATGTTCAGACAGAAAAAAGGAATTAAGAATGATGCGCAAGAGAATAGCCAAGGTGAAACAATGATTGAGTGGTTGATTCTAGTTTTAGTTATATGGTTTATAGTTTGGATTATTTCTAAAGTAAAAAGACCTCTGCCCGATTCGGTGTCCGAAGATACTTCAGAAAAGGACAGATACTATCTCGAGAAGATGGAGAAGATAAAGCTGCATGCACAAGAGGAATTGCATGAACAAGAGCTTGAACACCGAGAATCTATTAAATCATATAGGCAAGACAGTGTTAAGCGTTCCAGGAGCTCCCTAACTGGGAAAATCATGGAACAGATTTGTTCGATGTTCCCCAACTTCAAATGGCATCCTGCAGATATGAGATTCCTCGGTTCTCCTGTGGATTACGTGATTTTTAAAAATATGAATAAGCAATCAATCGATAAGATAATCTTTCTAGAAGTAAAGACTGGTGATGCGAAACTAACCAAACTGCAGGAACAAATAAAACGCGCGGTGAAGGCGGGGCGTGTAGAATGGAAAGAATACCGAATCTAAACTAATTAAACTCTTAAATAATTCAAATAATTACACTTTATAATAATATAATTAGCTATACAGAAGGTATATGGTAATGTTTAATTCTAATTCAATTAAGGAATTTTAAACATTTTAAACATTTAAGATGGATTAGATTGAGAAGAGAGCATGCCTTTTTATTTTTATATTAGTAGTTAAACAATTCAAATATATTAAACAATTCAATTTTTGCTCTTTAGCGACGAAATTTAAGTGATGTCATTAAGAAGTAATTAAAGGATAATAAGGAATAATAGAAACATTTAAATAGTCTAAATTGTATTAAACATTAAGATGACAAAGAGCATTACAATAACTAACTTCAAACGTAAGATAACTTCGAAGGAACAGAAAAAAATCTTTGCGCTAGCAAAATCAATAACTTCAGATAAATATTCAATTAGAACAAGAGAGTCAGAATATCCCCAAAAAGGTATTTGCGAAATAAAGTTTGAAGTTGATATTGAGAACAATAAAGATATTATTTCTTTTCTATTTCTATTTCTGTCTTTCATTCAGAATAAAAAATTTGAGGTTTCTGCCGGGGAATGGTACACCTTCAAATGTGGACTTTATTTAATAAACATAAATGAGGATGGGAGGAACGATCCAATTACTTTCTAATGCCACTTCCCTTTAATCCATTTAGCATATATTCGATTAATCAGTATAATCAGTATAAGGACTGCCCGTTTTTAGAAAGCAGAAGTACCAATCTAATTAAGAACGCAATTCAGGGCCAGATAAGAGATGATTATACTAACCCGGAAAGATTACTAATTTTAGGAGAAAGGGGATTAGGAAAGACAACCACTTTGTTCTTTGTGAAGGATATGTTAGAAAATGCAGGATATAAAAATGTTTTCTTTTTATCAAAACTAATTTTAGATAATGAATGTTTACAATTTTTAACGGGGAAAACAATAAAAGACTTTGAGCATGAAAAGGTATTTTTATTGGTTGATTTCCAAGATACTTTAAACTTACCGAATCTAAAAAAGTTTCTTGAATTTATCTGGGAATTAATGACTTGTCCTTTCTATAAAAATATCAATTTAATATTCTCTCTTAATATTTCACACTATAGCTATACCTTAAGCGTATCTGAAATTCTTGGTAAGTTCGATAAAATAAGAATGGAAAGAATGAACCTTGAAGAAACAAAAGAGTTGATTAACTCAAGAATTGCATTAACAGGAATCAATTCATTTTTTGATGAAGATGTCTATGGCTGCATATTTGATTATTCTCAGGGGATACCAAGAAATGTTATTTGCGCGTCTAGGAGTCTTGCAGATAATTTTTGTAATTCAGATAAAGTTGGTTTATGTGAAGCTCAAAGAATATTACGAGAAGTCTATACAGACAAGATTATAAATGATAGAGTTGAAGATCCATCCCTAAGAGAAGTGTTCAAAAAGATAATAAATATAATTGGCAAGCAATTTGGTGGTAATGTGGAATCTCAAGAATTATTAGTAAAGAAGATAAAAGAAGAACTGAATATTGGACGTAATAAATCATTCAATTTAGTAGATGACTTGGAGAAGTTTGGAATAATTATAATCACGAAGGGTGGAGAGAAGAACACGAAAAAAATTATAAGACTTATTTAAAAGAGGAAAAATGAACAGTCAATCAAAAGCGGAGTTTTTAGAATTGAATTTTTCAGCCATAAGGCTAGCGCAGCACGGAGCCTTAATTAGAGAGGACAATAAATATACCCTAGATATGAAAGCCCTACTGGAGAACAACCACGAAGCGCAAGATTATTTTCTACAACATCCGGAAGAAGTACGAGAACATCTCTGCAGAAGTTTAGAAGTATTTACTAATTCTAAAGAGATAGAAAGATTTAAAATAATTAATTTTAGTTACCTACATCCAATATCCGTTCTTAGGGTAGACCATATTGAAAAGCTAGTGAAGGTTCAAGGAATGATTAGTAAGACTACAAAGGTTATAGCCTTAACTATTTTAAAGAAATGGGAGTGCCCTAGTTGTGGAACAGTAATAACAGTTCAGGGTCCGAAAGAACCAACAAAATGTTCATGCGGAAGAAAAGGAGGATTTAAAGCATTCTTCACTAAATTTGCAGATATTCAGGAAATAGAATTAGAAGAACTCCAAGATAACCTTGAAGATAAACAACCCCAAAAAATTAGGGTAAGATTTATGTATGAACTTTGTGATAAGAATATTTCAGGCCTTTTACAACCAGGAAATAAAATAGAAGTAATCGGAATTGTAGAAAAGATTCAGGTCTTTAAGACTAAACAAAAAGACGAAGAAGAAATATTTGAGTATAGAGTAAACGCTTATGATATGAACTCCTTAGAAGAAAAATATAATGATACTTACATTTCCGAAGAAGATGAAAAACTAATAAGGGAAATAGCTTACAATAAACCATTAGAGCAGTTAGCTAATTCCTTAGCACCGTCTATTCAAGGACATACGGAAATAAAGAAGGCGATTGTTTTGCAGATGGCGAGCGGAGTTAAACGATTGAAAGGAGATGGTTCAGTTGTAAGAGCAAGAAGTCACATTTTAATCTGCGGAGATCCAGGAACTGGTAAAAGTCATATGGCTAAATGTACTAAGGAGAGAATGCCTAAAAGTTATTATGTTTCTGGAGACTCTTCTACTAAAGCAGGATTAGTTGCTATGACTGGTAAAGATGAACTTCTTAATCAATGGTGTGTAAAGGCCGGAGCATTATCTAAAGCAAATGATTCAATCTTAGTAATAGATGAAGCAGATAAATTATCTGATGTTTTTACATATCATATTTGCGAAGTTGAGGG
>ERZ1292629.139-Hain-H43-01um-R1-139-length-72805-cov-9_pt1 | contig 72805 bp, 73 predicted proteins | sample MGYA00564399_ERZ1292629 | MGnify/ENA primary metagenome ERZ1292629 (study PRJEB36523, sample SAMEA6512636) | groundwater metagenome | collected 2019-01-08 | study: AquaDiva: Metagenomics assemblies of 32 groundwater samples
CAGAGTCGGGAATTAAAATTAATGCTCATGAGGGTCGTGATAAAAATTTTAAAGACAAACTTGTTTCGGTAATGAAAAATAATGAGTTAGCAAGCGCGCAAGAGCTAGAAGGTTTGGCACAAGCGATCTAAAACATCTACAGTTATCCACAGCCCGCTTAAAAGGCGGGTTTTTTGTTTTATCTTAGCCAATTTGTCGGCTGGCGGATATTGGTGACTGTTGTTGACTTGTGTTTTGAAGTGGTGTAAAATGGAAATAGGTGGGAGAAAGTGGGGGACAGCCAAATAGAATAATATGTTCATCGGCGAATACTCGCACAATCTTGACGACAAAGGACGGCTGGCGATCCCGGTCAAGTTTCGTCGTGAATTAAGCAAAGGCGCGGTTGTTACGAGAGGCCTGGATAATTGTTTGTTTCTCTTTACAAAAAACGAATGGGAAAAGCTGGCCGAGAAATTGGCCGCGCTTCCTTTTTCACAATCAAACAGCAGAGCGTTCGCGCGCTTAATGCTTGCCGGAGCAATGGATGTTGAATCAGATAAACAGGGAAGAGTTATCTTGCCGGAATACTTGCGCAAATTCGCAAATTTAAAAAAGAGCGTGGTTGTCGCCGGATTATATAGTCGTTTGGAAATTTGGGATGATCAGACATGGACAAAGTACAAGAGCCAGACAGAAGCCGAGAGCGGAGCAATCGCCGAGAAAATGGCCGAGCTGGGCGTATAAAATTTTAATGAGAGAGATTATGCGCCATATCCCGGTTCTAAAAAATGAAGTTCTGGAATCTTTACAGCTCAAACCGGGCGACAATGTTGTTGATTGCACTCTGGGCGACGCGGGCCATAGTGAAGCAATGCTGGAAAAAATAGCGCCTGAAGGAAAATTGCTCGGAATTGATTTGGATATTGAAGCGGTTTTAAGAGCGAAAAGATTTTTATATAGATTTGAAGACAGCGCTATTCTTATTAGAGATAATTTTGCAAATTTACAAAAAATAATTGAAGAGAATAAGTTCGCGCCGGTAAACGCGATTCTGATGGACTTGGGCTGGTCGTCTCCGCAGTTTGCAGAGAGGGGGAGAGGATTTAGCTTCCAAACCGATGAACCATTGGACATGCGTTATGACTTGTCTTGTCATTCCGAGAAGCGAAGCGACGAGGAATCTCTGTCGCAATCGCCAAACGGACAGAGATCCTTCGTTCCACTCAGGATGACAACTCCGACCGCCGCCGACATTGTCAATAATTATAGCGAACAAGAATTAGCGAGGATCTTTAAAAACTATGGGGAAGAAAATTTAGGCCAAGAAATAGCGGAGTCAATCGTTCAATTCAGAAAAAAAAAGAAGATAGAGCGAACGGGGGAGCTGACTGAAATAATTTTGGAGGTTTATAGGAAAAAGCTAGGCACAGAAAAAGAAGTTCCGTGGGTTGGCGGACTTCATCCGGCCACAAAAGTATTCCAGGCGCTTCGCATAGAAGTTAATCAAGAATTGGGAAATTTGAAGCGGGCGTTGCCGCAGGCGGTGGAAATTTTAGCAAAAGGAGGGCGATTGGCTGTTATCTCTTTTCATTCTTTGGAAGATCGCATCGTAAAACAATATTTTAAATCTAACAGGCAAATTAAATTGATAAATAAAAAACCTATTACCGCGAGCGAGGAGGAAACAAAACAAAATCCTCAAAGCAGAAGCGCGAAATTAAGGGTTGTGGAAAAAATTTAAATATGTCAATCAAGCGCCAAATACAATTTAAATATCAAAATTTTATCAAGGGCATTCAATGCCTGTCATTGCCAAGGTGGGTTGATTCGCTGGCTATTAGGGTAGTAGTCGTAGCCGTATTATTTGTTGTTGGCGTCGCGTATATTGTAAAAACAGCATCTTCCGCAACAAGCGGTTATGAAATGACAAAACTTGAGAAGCAGGTTGTCGCCCTTGAAAATGATATTCAAAAAGTTCAAATTGAAATCGCGGATAGCAGCTCAATAAAAAATGTGCAGAGCCGATTGGTAAAACTTAATATGGTTCCGGCAAATGGATTTAAATACCTCACGACCAAGTCCTCGGTTGCAAAGAATTAACAGAAGTCCCCGCGAGGGGATTTTTTAGTATGTAAAGATGTGGTATAATAAAATCAGGCGAGTATAGTATATGCTCGTATATATTATCGAGCGAACGACATTATATGCGCCGAAGGCCATATAATATTTATATCTATGTTTGTTTTGGTTCTGCAAAAGCTAGCGCTGGAATTTCTTTTGGATTTTTTTTATTTTCCGATTTGGTGGTACACAGCCGGCGCTCTGCGAGCGTTAAAATGGTGCCTCAATCTTTTTAAGGATGGAAATCGCAATCTTGCGCCCGGACTTTGGCTGGCGAATATTTTTGTGCCAATGTTTGGGCAAAACGATTTGCAAGGCAGATTCATCAGTTTTATAATGCGTTTTTTTCAAATTATCGCTCGCGCGATCGGACTGGCGATTTGGCTTATATTTTGTTTAATTTTATCTGCTCTTTGGCTGGCGATTCCGGTCTTGATTGTTTACGGAATTTTTGCTTCCTTTAAGTCTCCTTATGGAATTTAATAAAGCGCAAAATTTGGAAATCCTTTCATGCCCTGAATGTAAATCAGTCGGCGGTTCCGGCTATTTTCATTGCGCTGAATGTGGCGGAATGGCTATGGGGAGATTTGCGCGCGGGATTTGGCTGTATTGGAAATATCCGCTCACGGCTTTTAATATCCATTTAAAACGAGGCAGACACAAACTGAACATCATTAGATTAATCACCGGTTTAATTTTGTTTTTAAATTTTTGGGTTTGGCTTGGTTTCGCGATGAGTAAGCGCGGATTGCTCGGTGAAATAATTAAACCGGAAAAATGGAGTGAAATGGTCGGCGCGTTCAGCCCGGCAATGAAATTTTTTTTCTGGTTCGGAATTTTATCTCTTGCGTATGTGTGGTATAGAATTTTAAGACAAAAACAAACAGCAGGGTTGGTTGAACGGCATAAATTTAATCAAAGTGAAGCGCCATCCGGCGAAATTAAGGACTGGCTCGCGGCCAAAAGATCAAAACATAAATTGAATGTGGCTTCAACTTTTACTCAGGAAGCATTGTCTGCCATTGGCGATGCTTTCATTCTCGCCGAAAAACAGGGGCAGGACAACGTTGGCGCCACGCATTTTGTAATCGCATTGTTAAAATATAATCGCATCTCAAATATTTTCATGAGATTGGGAGTTTCCGCGAAGACGTTTGTCGGCCGAGTTGATTTGCTAATTGAAGAACGTGGCAAAGGCGCGATTCCTCATGTTTCAGAAGAATTAAAGCAAATTTTATTCAAAGCTTACGAGGAGGCGTATACGGGTCATCAAGAGTATGTTGGTTTGCCGGAATTGTTATTGTGCGCGATTGAGGAATCTCTCAAAATCAGACAGATTTTATTTGAATTGGAAGTTGATGAACGAAAATTAAAGAATGTTATTGAATGGGCGCGTATTCGCGAGCGTCTTTACAGGCAATATATGAAATTGCGTTCAGCCGCGAGTCATCATTCCAAACATGGAATGGATAAAGCGATGACGGCGTTGGCAACTCCTTATTTAAACAGATTCAGCGAAGACATGACTTTGATGGCGCATTATGGAAATTTAGAACAGTGCGTGGCGCGCGAACGCGAAATTCAGGATATTTATATGGCGGTTGAAGCTGGCCAGCATAATATTATTTTGGTAGGCGAGCAGGGTGTTGGCAGAAAATCTATTGTAGAGGGAATCGCGCAGGACATGCTTCGCGAAGACGTGCCGAAAGAACTGAAAGATAAGCGTCTGGTGCGAATCAGCGTTTCCGCTTTGCTGGCCGGCGCCAGTCCGTCGGATGCAATGGAGCGTTTTCAAAACATGCTGAATGAGGCCGCGCGCGCTCGTAATGTTGTTTTGTTTATTCATAACGTTCATGAATTGATCGGAATTTCAGTCGGAGAGGCGGGGAGCATGGATGTTGCCGGCGCGTTATCGGAATTTTTAGGAGGAAATCATGTTTTAACTTTCGCGACCACGACAAATGAAGAATATTCTCGTCACTTTAATGGCACGGCTTTGGCAAGTTTGTTCACAAAGGTTGAGGTTCCTGAAATGGACGAAGATCAGGCAATAAAAGTTTTAGAATCAAAAGTCGGGTCGGTTGAACACAGGCACAATGTTTTCTTTTCTTATGATGCCATAGAAAAAGCGGTTCAATTAAGCATGAGGTATCTGCGTGAAGTCTTGTTGCCCGGAAACGCGCTGGAAATTTTGAATGAAACAGCGTCTTATGCGCGAAATAAAAAGGGAATGAATTCATTGGTTAGCGCGGAAGAAGTCGCGGTGGTTATTTCAGAAAAGACAAAAATTCCGGTTACAAGTGTCTCTGGCAGTGAAGCCGAGAAATTGTTGCGCCTTGAGGGCGAGATGCATTTTAGGGTTGTGGGACAGGAGGAAGCCGTGCGTTCCGTAGCCAATGCTTTACGAAGAGCGCGGGCAGAAATTCGTTCGCAGAAAAGACCGATCGCGAATTTCTTGTTTTTGGGCCCGACAGGGGTTGGAAAAACAGAACTCGCAAAAACAATTGCCGAAGTTTATTTCGGCGGAGAAAACAAAATGACGCGCTTGGACATGAGCGAGTATCAGGATGCTTCCAGTTTGCATCGTTTGATTGGCCTGCCGGGCGAAAAAGGCAGTGGAATTTTAACCGAGGCGATCAAACGCACTCCGTTTACGCTTTTGCTTCTTGACGAGGTAGAAAAAGCCGATCCGAATATTTTAAATTTATTTTTGCAGGTTATGGATGACGGCCGGCTGACGGACAGCACGGGTCGGGTTGTTGATTTTACCAATGTTATTTTAATCGCCACTTCAAACGCCGGTACTTCTTATGTGCAGGACCAAATGTCGCAAGGAGTTTCCGGGGATATTATTAAAGAAAAATTATTGCACGGCGAATTAAGACAATATTTCAGGCCGGAATTTTTGAATCGTTTTGACGGAATTATATTGTTTAAAGAATTAACCAGGGAAGACATAAAACAGGTGGCTTCAATGATGCTTAAACATTTGGCAATGGAATTTGAGAAAAAAGGGATTGAGTTTACGGTTGAGGATGCCGCGCTTGAATCGTTGGCAGATGTTGGATTTGATCCGGAATTCGGCGCCCGGCCCATGAGGAGAGCTCTGCAGGAAAAGATTGAAAATAAATTAGCGGAACTTGTGCTTGAAAAAAAACTTAAGCCAGGAGCAAAATTGATCATTGGCGCTGATTGCGAAGTTACTGTAGTTTAGCGTTAGAATTAATTTGGTATGTTAAATTATGCAATCTTTGGAGGAATAAGTTTTGTCTTGTCCTTAATTTTAACATGGTTAACCAAGGGCATCGCCTCGCGTTTAAATATTGTTGATGTTCCAGGTGGGGAGCGGAAACTTCACGATCGCGCGGTTCCGCTTCTTGGAGGCCTTGGAATTTTTTTTGCGTTTTGGATTGTTGCCGGTTATCTTTTATTTTATAATCCAATTTTTGAAGTTAATATTTTTAAAACAAAATTGCTGGGAGTTTTTTTAGCCGGCGCGATTTTAATGGTCGTCGGCATTTTGGACGACAAATATAATTTGTCCGCAAAAATCCGTTTTCCAATCATTATTTTATCAGGGGTGGTTGCGGTTTTATTTGGTCTTGGTTTAGGGAAAATAAATAATCCATTCGGAGGAATTATCAGCTTAGGCGGTATTGTCGCCGCAGGTTTTGGATTCGTTTGGCTGGTTGCCATGATGTTTACAACAAAGATTCTGGATGGTTTGGATGGCCTCTCAACAGGAATAACTTTGGTCGGCTCACTCGTGATTTTCTTTTTGACAAACACGCACAAATTTTTTCAGCCAAACGTGGCTTTGTTGGCGATAATTTTTGGGGCAAGCTGTTTGGGGTTTTTGATTTTCAATTTTCATCCGGCTAAAATTTTTTTAGGCGAAGGCGGCAGCCTTTTTTTAGGGTTGATGCTCGGAACACTTGCTATTATTTCCGGCGGAAAGGTGGCTACCGCGCTTTTGGTTATGGCCATTCCTTTTTTTGATTTGTTGCATGTCGCGTACGCGCGCTGGAAAAAAGGCAGATCAATATTTAAAGGCGACAGGGAACATCTGCATTTCAAGTTGGTTGACATGGGCTTAAATCACAGATCGGCGGTTTTATTGTTATATTTTTTCGCCTTGGTTTTTGGCGTCGCGGCGTTATATCTGCAGAGCAAAGGTAAAATTTTAGCGCTGGGTTTTTTGATTATCACGATAATTGTTTTTAATTTTTTATTGGCAAAAAATGGGCGTAAAATATATGAAAAATAAACCTTTTAAAACTTGGCATCTGGTTTTGTTGTTAGCGGTAGTGGGTTTTTCCATTGTGTACAAAATTTATAGAATTTTTTTTTGGCCTAATATTCAGATAAAAATCGCGGATCAGGAACTGCGCGTATTGGTTGCGGATACGCAGGAACGAAAGATTAAAGGACTTGGCGGAAGAAAAAGCTTTGGAAAATATGGTGGCATGATTTTTCCGTTTAGCGCGCCGGATAAACACGGGATTGTAATGCGAGATATGAAATTTCCCATTGATATTTTTTGGATTGCAAATGGAAAAGTCGTTGATATTGCTCCGAATGTTCAGCCAGAACATGGAAAATCCGAGGCGGAGCTGATGGTTTATTGGCCTCGCGTCAGTTCAACTTTGGTATTGGAAATGCCCGCGGGAGCAATGCGGAAAAATGGATTTAAGATTGGGGACATATTCAAGAACCTTGAATATTGACAAAATTGCTGGAATCTATTAATATATTCTCATTGTTAAACCTGTTAGCCACAGGGAATAATTTAGAAATTATGCTATCTGTTATCGCAACCGGTGGAAAACAATATTTGGTGAAAACCGGTCAACTTTTAAAAGTGGAAAAATTGCCAGTCGCGGAAGGCGAGAAGGTAGTTTTTGATAAGGTTTTGCTCACTGCCGACGACGACGGTTCAAATGTGAAAGTAGGAACTCCATATTTGGATGGAGTAAAAATTGAAGCCAAACTGGAAAAACAAGGAAAAGAACGAACATTGAAGGTTGAGAAGTTTAAGAGAAAAGTCCGTTATCACAAAGTTCACGGGCAAAGACAGAGATTCAGCCAAGTCAAAATTGTTTAGTAGCCAAGACAATTACTTATTTTTTTATCTGTTTGTGCGGTTTTTTATCGCGCTTCCGAGAGTGATTTCATCCGCGTATTGAAGGTCGCTACCCATTGGCAAACCGCGGGCGAGGCGGGTGATTTTAAGTTTTGGATTTATTTTTTTCAATTCTTTGTCCAAATACAGCATTGTCATTTCTCCGGAGAGATCGGGATTGAGCGCTAAAATTATTTCTTTTACGTTGATTTTTTTGGCGCGTTCAAACAGTTCGCGTAATTTTAATTTTTTTAAATTTTCTTCAGCGCCGGGCTCAATTATTCCGCGGAGAACATGGTAAGCGCCATGAAAAACAAGTGTTTTTTCAATCGCTGGAAGATCTTGCGGATCGGCAACGACGCAAATGACGGAGTGGTCGCGATTTTTATCCAGGCAAGTCGGGCAAGGCGATTCATCGCTAAAATTCCAACACACTTCACAGCTTTTAACATTGTCAATCAATTCTTTGAGCGCGAGTGTCAATTCGCCAACTTCTTTTTTTCCAGATTTTAACAAATAAAAAATGAACCTTTCCGCGGTGCGCTGGCCGACCGAAGGAAATTTTTTAAACGCATCAATGAGAGTATTGATTGATTTTGAATACATGTTATTGCTTTTTGCCGAACATGTCGCCGAATCCGCCCATCTCTTGCATTTTGCTTGCCATGGTTTTTTGCATTTTTTTCAGAGCGTCGGCATGCGCTTCTTTGATAGAATTTTGCAGACGCTCCTTTTTCGCTGGATTTAGAAGCTCCTCATCAATTGCGATGCCGGTCATTTGTAAATTACCATCCATTGTAATCGCGACTCCGCCGGAATGAACCGTTGTTGATTCCTGCGACAAAGTTCCCTGCAGTTTTTTTCCTTGCTGGCGCAGATCCTTAAATTGTTTTAATTTTGAAAATACTGACATATATAATAATTTATTTTTTAAATTGGCGGCAGTTCTGTATTGTTTTGATTAACAAACGCTGATTTGGGTTTCAGCGTCGATGTTGCCTGTTGGATTGTTTTCCCGGGATCTTTGTAGTATCCGGCCATGTTTCTGAATGAAGCGCGCTGTTCATCAAAGATTAATTTAACCATGCCGGTCGGACCGTTTCTGTGTTTCGCGATATGAATTTCGGCGATGTTTCTTTCGTCCGGCGGAATATCTTCCGGGCGGTAGTTCCTGTCAACTGATTTTCTGTATATAAATAATACCACATCTGCGTCCTGCTCAATAGATCCAGACTCGCGTAAGTGTGAAAGCTTTGGAATTGCCGGCTTACTCTGCTCGGCCACGCGCGACAACTGCGAAAGAGCAAGCACAGGAATATTTAATTCGCGCGCGATGCCTTTTAGACCCCTGGTTATTTCAGCAACTTCTTGCACTCTATTTTCATTGTTTCCGCGTGATTCCATAAGTTGCAAATAGTCAATAACAATTAAGCCCAACCCATGTTCCATCTGCAATCTGCGCGCTTTTGTCCGAATTTGCATTATATTATTGTTTGGCGCGTCGTCAATAAAAATTGGAGCCTCTGATAAGACGCCCAACGCATGGCCGATGCGAGGAAAATCGTCGTCTTCAGGACGTTCGCTTAAACGACCTGTTCTCATGCGCCATAAATCAACATTGGCCTCGGAACAGAGCAGGCGGTCAACCAATTGTTCCTTGCTCATTTCAAGGGAAAATAATCCAACCGGAACTTTTCTTTTTACGCCAATATGCCTGACGATATCAAGCGCGAGAGAGGTTTTGCCGCAACTTGGGCGCGCGGCCAAAATCACCAAATCTGATTTTTGCAAGCCGGCGAGCAGGTTGTCCAGTTCGGCAAAACCAGTTGGCATGCCGCGAAGCTGGCCTTTGTTTTTGTGCAGTTCGTCTATTCTGTCAAACGCTTCGGCAAGAATTCCGCGAATCGGGATAAATGTTTGCCTCATGTAATTCTGCGAAACTCCGAATAGATGCCTTTGCGCGATGTCAAGCAAAGATTCCAGCTCCTCATTTTCGTCATATCCGAGTTTGGTAATCTCGTGAGATGCCGCCAAAAGCCGTCTGCGCGTCGCTTTTCGGTGAACTATATTCGCGTAATGAACAACATGAGAAGCTGTCGGAACAGCATTGGTCAAAGAGGCGATATAGCTGTATCCGCCGGCCTGTTCAAGCTGGCTTCTTTCCGTCAGCCGGTTTGTTAGCGTGAGCAAATCAATCGGATCATTTTTTTGGTATAATTCCAGTATTGATTCAAAAATTATTGCGTGAGCGTTTTTATAAAAATCATCCGCATGGACAACATCGGCGATCTTCAACATCGCTTCTTTATCAATCAAAATAGAGCCCAAAAGCGACATCTCGGCTTCCAAGCTTTGTGGCGGCACTTTTTCAATTTGAGTGATATCAGACGGCATATCTTTTTAGTTTGTATATATTAGTTCATGCCTTTGCTTTTTGCAAATTAGAGCAGTGGAAAAAGTGGGCATAATCTGTTGATATTTACGAGGTAGTTAGTTATAATGACTTTAGATGTATATGGTCAGAGATTTGTTTAAAAAAATTGTTTTTTTGGCGATTTTGTCAGGTTTATCTTATCTGGCGGTATTGAAGTGGCACAGCTTTGTTTTTGGAGCGGTTTTATTGTCGGTTTATTTTGGGTATTTGTCAAAAAAATCGGCTCTGGTTTTGACAAGGGTCTTTGATTTTGAGTCTGGCGCTTTTAGAACCAGAATTTTGGCAATTTTTTTCAATCTTGTCACACTCGGTTGGATTCTTGGATTTATTATAACTTTTTTTAGATTAACTTCATCGGCGATCGCGATCGCTTTTTTCGCGAATGGGTTTTTTTATATTTTGGCCGGCTTGTTGAATCTGAAGAATGACGAGGCGGTTCCGGCCGAAAATAGCTCGTTGGAATGTGAAGAAGAGGTGCCGCACGCGAAAGTTGGAGTTTTTTTCTACATCGTTTTAGTTTTGGCCGGATTTTATTTTTTGTTTGTCGCGAAAAGTTTTGATTCTGTCGTTTCGCCGTGGCAGGTTATAAACCAGAACTATATTTATTTTTTCTTTTTCGCGACACTGATTTTGGGAATTTTGATTTTATTTAGCAAATTAACGTCAAAAACTGTTTTGTTTCTCGTTGTTCTGCATTCGCTCTTATTGCACAGCTACTTGCCGTTGACTCACAATTATTTTTATGGAGCTGATCAGTGGCGTCACTTGGGTTCGGAGCGTAGAATCGCGAATGAGCAAAGTTTTATTGAACCAAAAATTATTGGAGGAAATCAGAAGCCCGATTATATCGGCCGTCTTTCTTACGCAAATTTTTGGGGCACTAGCGTGGTGATGAGCAGAGTTCTAAATTTGGATTTAATTCAAATTGGAAAATGGATGTTGCCTCTGACGTCGGCGATTATTTTGACAATTTTGCTTTTTGAAATAGGATTTATAATCGGTTGGGGGAAGCGCCACGCGTTGCTTTTTGCGTGGCTCGGATCATTGCCGTTCGCGCTACAGGCTGGTGGTTCGTTTAGTTTGCCGGTAAATTGGGGTTTTTTAATTTGGCTGTCTCTTATTCTTCTGATTTTGAAAAAAATGCGCGATAAACAGCCGCATCAAAATTTAATCATGATTGTTTTGGGCGTTGGGTCTGTTTTTGGCTATGCGCTATTTTTTATTTTATTTTGGTTTAGCTGGGCCGTCGCGGAAGTCTCCAGACTCTACCATAAAATTTACGCTTTGTTAGCCTCCATTATTTTAGTTTCATTTATTCCGGCCATTGAGTTTTTTTTGGGATACAGCAAACTTGGCGCTGTGAATTGGTTGGGGCAAATAAAACAGATGGTCGGCAATTTTTCAGGATTTTATTTGGCTATTGGTCCGCGAATCCACAATATCGCCGGCGGAAATATCATCTTCAATCAAATTCCGCGATACGCGTTTATGGAAAATTTATTTACGCAATCGCGAGGTTGGTTGGTCATTTTTATGATGTTATTTTTTGCCACCGTCATAATCAGCCTTATAATTATTTGGAAATTTGAGAGCCGCCATTTATTGTGGTTTGCGATAATTTGCTTGACTTTGCTATTGGCCTATTTAGTTGTTTTTTATTTTATTGATGGCGAGCATGTGCTTGTAAGACGGTTGGACGCGCCGCTGGCATTTTTACTTTTAGTTACATTTTTTTATGGTCTGCAATTAGTTATTGAGAAAAAGAAAATGAGGGAAGCTTTAACCGTTTTGGTTTTGTCAGTTGTAATGGCGGCTTCGTATTCTCTCGGGCCAGACACCAAGACTGTAAGTAAAAAAGAGTTTGACGCGATGTCTTATATCTGGTCTGAAGAAAAAAATGAACAATCGCATTGTGTTTTGGCGGATACTTATCCGTTGCTTGCGCTTGAAGGAATTTCCGGGAAGGAAATAGTTGGCGGCGCGTTCCCTATAGACAAATATTTTGCCCAGCCGGAGCGGGTTGAATTGGCGGTTGGGATGAATCAAGTTATAAATGTCAAATTATTAGACCGCGTTTATGAGTTAACCGGAGCTGATCATTGCTGGTTTGTCGGGGATAAACAGGCGTTTCAAAAGCAGGGGATTTTAGTTGAGGGAGCTTATAGATCGTTTGGCGATCTTGCGGCCGTAAGATATAATAGCGAAAGTTATTTGAATAAAAAATATAATCAAAAATAATATGTCTGATTGTCTTTTTTGCAAAATAGTTTCAGGGGAAATTCCAAGTTATACGGTTTACGAGGATGAATTTGTGTTGGCTTTTTTGGATATTCATCCTTGTTCAAAGGGTCACACCGTTATGATTCCAAAAGAGCACGTTGAAAGTTTAAATGAGATGCCGCCAGACAAATGGGAAAAAATGTTTGCGGGAATGCGGGCCGTTGTCGGCCGTGTGCAAAAAATTATTTCGCCGGACGGGATGAACATCGGCATAAACAACGGAAAAGCCGCGGGTCAGGCTGTTGGGCACGCGCATTGGCACATTATTTCAAGATGGGATGGAGATGGCGGCGGATCCATGCATTCAATAATCAGAAAAGGTGCTGAAGTTGATGTAAATGAAATTAGCAAATTATTTTTGTAATTTGAGCGATTGATATTTTTTGAGCGGGTTATGCTCGCCACAGCGAGCATCCCCGAGTCCTGGCGGGCGAGGAAAGTGAAAAAATTATCAATCGCAAAATTTTATGAACAAAACGATATCATCTCAAATCATTGAAGATAACGGCTATTGGAAATACAAGCATGATAAATACGTTTTGCCTAGCGGCCGCGAATGTGATTATTTTTATGGTGAAACCACCGGCAACTCAATTATCATTCCTGTTTTAGATGATGGAAATTTGCTTCTTGTCAGACAGCACAGGTATTTGCGTTCAAAACCAAGCGTTGAGTTTCCTGGCGGCGCGATTGACGAAGGCGAAACGCCTCTTGAGGCGGCAAAAAGAGAATTGCTTGAGGAAACTGGTTTTAGCTCAACAAATCTTATAATGATTGGGACTTTTGAGCCAAATGTCGGATTATTTCGCGACGAGTCGCATATTTTTATCGCGAATGAACTTACAAAATCAAAAGAAATGTCGCCTGACGAATCGGAGTCTCTTGAAATTCTTTCACGCCGGCCGGATGAATTTGATGAGATGGCCAAACATGGTGAAATTTGGGATGGACAGATGCTCGCGGCTTGGGCAATCGCAAGAGATAATTTGTTTAAATAAAGTATGTCAGCGAATGGCCCGGTAAAAATCGCATGGCATGGCAAACACTTCGGCGAGGAGCCGCCGCTTGTTGGTGAACCAAACCAGGGGGCTGGAGCGATTTTTTTCAGCGGTTGTAATTTACGCTGCGTTTTCTGCCAGAATTATCAAATTTCGCAAGGAGACGTTGGAAAAAATGTTTATGTTGGTGATTTGGCAAAAATAATGTTGGATTTGCAAAAGAGCGGCGCGATAAATATAGATTTGGTCACTCCGACCATTTGGTGGCGGCAAATTAAAGAAGCCATTTTTTTAGCAAAGCGCGCAGGGCTTAAAATTCCAATTGTTTGGAATTCAAACGCATATGAAAGTTCTTCAATTATCAAAGAAATGAATGGTCTGGTTGATATTTATTTGCCGGATTTTAAATATGCCGATGATGAGCTGGCTTTAAAATATTCATCCGTTCCAAATTATTTGAAAATTTCAAAACAATGCATCGCCGAGATGCTTAAGCAAGTAGGTCATTTGCAGATTGAAAATGGTTTGTGCAAGAAAGGTTTAATCGTAAGACATCTTATCCTTCCGAATAATATTGAAAATAGCCTAAGAGTTTTGGCCGTTCTAACGAGTATTGATAAAAATATTCACATCAGTCTGATGAACCAATATCATCCGATGCATGAGGCAAAAAAATTCTCGGAATTGAATCGGCCTCTTAATAGAAATGAATTTGAAAAAGTGTACAATCGTTTGCTTGAATTGGGATTTGAGAATGGCTGGGTACAAGAGGAAGAGAGCTCGGAGTGTTATCTCCCAAATTTTGCAAAACAAAAGCCGTTTAATATTTAGTTAAAAAAATGAACGCACCGCGCCTTAAAAAAATTACGTTATCCTTTGCAACATTTTTTATCATTTTAATTTTATATTTATTAGATGACGCAAGCACGCAAAGCTCGCCTCCCGATTCTTTGGCGCCACCATCAGTGTCGCGGGTTTTGGTAACGCGCATAATTGATGGCGACACCATTGAATTAGAAACAGGGGATAAGGTAAGATATATAGGCGTCAATACGCCAGAGTCGGTAGATCCTCGGCGTGAAGTGCAATGTTTTGGCATAGAAGCTTCGGTATATAACAAAAATTTGGTTTTGAACAAAAAAGTCAGGTTGGAAAAAGATATTTCCGAAACTGATAAATTTGGGCGTTTATTGAGGTATATTTATTTGGAAGATGGAACTTTCATAAATTTAAAACTTATAAATGATGGTTATGGGTACGCGAGCGCCTATCCGCCGGATGTGGCGCATAGCGAAGAATTTGTTGATGCGCAAAGGCAAGCGAGAGAAAATGGCCTTGGTTTATGGTCGGCTTGTGAAAAGAGCTGAATCTAAATATATTTTTAAATATTAATTATAAGCATATGCAAAGAAGAGAGCATTTTAGCATGGAAGAGGCCAAAACAATCGGCGAGCAACTGGGAATAGACTGGAGCAAATTTGATGTTCATCAATTTTGGATGGGTCTTGAAGTTGAGCTTGAACATGGCGCTGTCAGTCCGAGCACCAATGTAACAGACGACGATCCGGTTTTAACCGGAAAAATCGCGTTGGCGCACCTGAATGAGTTTTCAGATTATTATGACAGGTTGGAGGAAATGGAAGAAAAAGCGGAAAAATTTTGGAATAAATAATTAAGGTAGGCACTTTTGGTATTTTTGTTTTTTGGTGTATAATAATGCCATGGCCGAAGAAGCGATCAAGCAAGATAAAGAGATAAAAATTGATAAAGAAGTCAATTTTTTTGGCGTAACCAATTTTAGAAATCAAAATAAAAAATTTGGAATAAAGCTTGATGACAGAAGAAGGCACATGTATGTGATCGGAAAAACCGGCATGGGGAAAACTACATTGTTGGAGAACATGGTTTTAAATGATATTTACGCAGGGCATGGCGTTGGGCTGGTGGATCCGCACGGAGATTTTGCCGAAAAAATCATCAACTATATACCTCCAAATAGAATTAACGATGTTGTGTATTTTAATCCGGCCGATATTGATTTTCCGATCGGTTTTAATATTCTGGAAACGATTAACCCAAGATACAGACATCTCGTTGCTTCCGGTTTGATGGGAGTGTTTAAGAAAATTTGGCCTGATGTCTGGAGTTCGCGCATGGAATATATTTTAAACAACACTCTGCTTGCTTTGTTGGAATATCCAAATACAACGCTTCTTGGAATCAATAGGCTTTTAGCAGATGATGTGTACAGAAGAAGAGTGGTCAGAAGTTTAAAAGATCCGGTTGTTAAAGCTTTTTGGGAAACTGAATTTGCTTCATATAACGACAGATATAAACAAGAAGCCGTCGCCCCGGTGCAAAATAAAATCGGTCAATTTTTATCAGCATCTGTAATCAGAAATATAGTGGCCCAAGTCAAATCAAGAATCAACATTCGTGAAATAATGGATGGTAAGAAGATTTTTATAATGAACCTCTCAAAAGGAAGAATAGGCGAAGACAATTCGCGATTGCTTGGCGGCATGTTAATCACAAAAATTCAATTGGCCGCAATGGAACGGGTTGATATGCCGGAAAATGAAAGAAAGGACTTCTTTTTGTATGTTGATGAGTTCCAAAATTTTGCGACTGAAAGTTTTGCCAACATCCTTTCAGAGGCCCGCAAGTATCGTCTGGGTTTAATTATGGCTCATCAATATATGGAACAGTTGGACGAGATGGTTCTCGCGGCTGTCATCGGCAACGTAGGAACGTTGGTAACATTTAGAGTTGGTTCAACGGACGCTGAAATTCTGGCAAAGGAATTGATGCCGGTTTTTATTGAAACCGATCTTGTGAATTTGGCAAAGTTTCAAACGTATCTCAAACTTATGATAGATGGCGTCGCCTCCCAGCCTTTTAGCGCCAATACTTTGCCGCCGATCGGCAGTGAGACAGAGAGCGCGGAAAAAGTAATTAAAGTTTCACGCGAAAGATACGCCGTACAACGAGAAAAAATTGAAGATAAAATAATGCGATGGAGCGGCATGGAAATTAGCGGGGAAGGAGGCGGAGATGGTGAAAGCGATGATGATGACGATGATGACGATGATGAAACGGCTGTTGGCAGTGTCAAACCTGATGTTAAAAAAGAGAGCCAGCGAAATAAATCTGCGGAAGGCCAGCCACAGAAAAAAGAAGAAGGCCATCGGGAAGAAAAAAATAAAGACAGAAAACAAAAGTTAGATATTAATTTAAGCAAACCTGTGCTCTTGACTGATCCGTCTCAAAAGGGAGTCAGCCTCTCTTCTTTGCTAACGACTGCGCAACCAAAATATTCAGACAACCAACAGCAAGCACAATCAGATCCTACAAACGAAAATTCTATTGCTAAAAACAAGAATAATGATGAGAAAAAAATTCTGCCTGACAGGGTTGTAAAATTTGACGATTTACAAATTTAATTCATTAATTTAAAGTGTATGAATTATAAAAGAGCGGCAGGGTTTGGAATTTTAATTTGGGTATTTATTTTTGTGATTATTTCGGTGTTAATGTTTTTGCCGCCGCTTATCGGGAAGGAGTTGGCGATTTTTGGTATTCTTTGGATTCTCTTAATCCCTCTTACATTGATGATCGCAAAATGGTATTTTACAAAAGAGAAGGCGACTGCGAAAAGTGGCTTATTTCTGGGTTTGATTAGTTTATTAGTTGGTATTATTCTTGATTCCATCATAACAATTCCATTATTTGTAAAATCATACTCTGCTTTTTTTGGTAATTGGATTATGTATGTTGGTTATGGTGAATTGGTGATTTTGTGCGTGTACGCAGGGGCCGAATTTGATAATTTTGGCAAGAATGATGAGGATATTGACAAAAAGTAGTTTTTTTGGTATAATCAAGTTAATAATTGGGGCATCATAGCGTAACTGTGAGTTAGTTCCCAAAACGCCAAAATGGCGGGTCGATTTTAATAGCATCTCAAATAACATTTTGGGAACAATAGAACTCAAAGTTATGGTATCATTTGGAGACAGGCAAATGTATGATGTGGATTTAACCTGCGCAAAATGCGGGGCACACATCTCTCAATTGCCTTTTCAGCCATCTGGTGATCGCCCGGTTTATTGCTCTGAATGCAATAGAGCTTTCAGACAAACTCGCGGCGATGATCGTGGCGGAAGACCAGCATCTAGGGGTCCAAGACAAATGTTCAGCGTAGATTTAAAATGCGCTGGATGTGGAGCCCAGATCAGCGAATTGCCATTCCAGCCATCTGGCGACAAGCCGGTGTATTGCAGAGACTGCATGCAGGCAAGAAAGAATGGTTAAAATCATTTATAAAAGGCACTCCGAAAGGAGTGCTTTTTAGTTCTTGAATTTTATCCAAAATTTTGGTATATTTAATTATCGTTGTCAGCTTCAGCGAAATGCCTTCGGCACACGCGTAAGCCTGCTCCTGCGGCAGGCTTCGCTCTCCTCTCTCGCCTCGCCGTTCCGATTTCGTCGGAAGTCCAAGCCGGCTCGGCTGCGAGGGGCGCCTCAGACATATCGCTGAAGCTGGTCATAAATTTATGTCAAAACACAAAACAAAAATTTTAGTCGCCATGTCAGGCGGGGTGGATTCGTCCGTTGCCGCCGCTCTTTTGGTTGCAAAAAAATATGATGTGACTGGCGCTTTCATGGTGAATTATGACGAACCAACGGCTGGCGGCGAAAGTTGTTGGACGACCGACTACAGAGACGCCGTTCGTGTCGCGGCGAAACTCGGAATTAAATTGATCCGTTTGGATTTTACAAAGGAATATAAAAAGGATGTTCTTGATTACATGTATAAAGAATACGAGGCCGGACGAACGCCCAACCCAGATGTTTTATGTAACAAATTTATTAAATTCGGCGCATGGTTAAAAAAAGCAAAAGAGCTTGGCTTTGATAAATTGGCGACCGGTCATTACGCGCGGATTAAAAATTTAAAAATGATTAGACTGTTGCAGGCAAAAGATAAGGATAAAGATCAAACATATTTTTTACATCAGCTTGCGCAGGAGCAATTGCGAGATGTTTTGTTTCCGATAGGCGAGTACAGGAAACCGCAAGTTCGAAAGTTTGCCAAGAAATTTGATTTACCAACGGCTGAAAAAGAAGAGAGTATGGGAATTTGTTTTATTGGAGAAGTTAGGATGGAAGATTTTTTGAAAGACAAAATTAAATCCAAGCCCGGCAAGATTGCAATGACAGACGGAACTGTTTTGGGCGAGCATAGGGGATTGCCATTTTATACAATCGGACAAAGGAGCGTTGGAATTAACGCGGATAAAAATTGGCCGGTTTTTGTTGTAGATAAAAACTTTGCAAAAAATGAAGTGGTTGTTGGTTTTGAAGAAGATCCTTTGCTTTATAAAAAGGAAGCCCTATTGAAAAATGTGAATTGGATTATTGGACAAACGCCTAAATTTCCGCTAAAATGTGAAGTGCGCTTACGACACAGGCAGCCGTTGCAAAAAGCGCGAATTTCTGAATTGAAATCAGAAATTTTGGTTAAATTTACAAAACCGCAACGCGCAATCACCCCCGGCCAGTTTGCGGTGTTTTATAAAAAAGGGGAGTGTTTGGGTGGTGGAGTAATATGTTAACGGCAAAAGAACTTCGTCAAAAATATCTGGAGTTTTTTAAATCAAAAGGGCACACGATTATCCCTTCTGCTTCGCTTATTCCGGAAAATGATCCGACTGTTTTGTTTACCACGGCAGGAATGCATCCGCTTGTGCCATATCTGCTCGGACAAAAACATCCGGGCGGAAAACGGGTGGCCAGCGTTCAAAAATGCGTACGCACAGGAGATATAGATGAAGTCGGCGATAGCAGACACCTTACATTTTTTGAAATGCTCGGCAACTGGTCCTTCGGCGACTATTTCAAAAAGGAAGCGATTCAGTGGAGCTGGGAATTCTTAACTTCAAAGGAATGGCTGGGTTTGAATCCGAAAAAATTGGCCGTGTCGGTTTTTGCTGGCGATGAGAATGCGTCTAAAGATGAAGAGTCGGCAGAGATTTGGAAATTGCTGGGAATGCCTGATCACAAAATCGCGTATCTTCCAAAGGCAAATAATTGGTGGTGGCCTGCCGGGCAGAGCGGCCCATGTGGACCAGATACCGAAATGTTTTATTGGACTGGAAAAACTGAATATCCACCGAAAGACAGCGATCCGGGAACCGATGAAGAAAATTGGCTGGAAATTTGGAACGATGTTTTCATGCAGTATAATAAAACAACGGATGGTAAATTTGAACCGCTCAAACAAAAAAATGTTGATACAGGCATGGGTTTGGAAAGAACCGTCGGTGTGTTAAACGGATTGGCTGACGCGTTTCAGGTGGATTCATTCTGGCCGATAATTCAAAAAATTGAAGAAATTTCCGGACGCGAATATATTGAAGACGCGCAGGTTACAAAATCAATGCGAATTATCGCAGATCATTTGCGCACCGCGACCATGATTATGGGCGACGACAGGGGAGTCGCGCCGAGCAATGTTGATCAGGGATATATTGTTCGCAGATTAATCCGCCGAGCTGTTCGTCATGGGCGTCAGCTTGGAATTAAAGAAAATTTTTGCGTAAAAATTTGTGAAGAAGTAATTAAAATTTTTGAGGAGGTTTATCCGGATTTAGTTCGCAATAAAGAATTTATTACAGTTGAAATGGCGCAGGAAGAAAGCAAGTTCAGAAATACAATCGAACAAGGATTAAAAGAATTTGAAAAACTTATAAACGGTTTCAGAATCGCTTTTGAAAAGATCGGTCAGCGCGTAACGCAAATTTCCGGCAAGCAGGCGTTCAAACTTTACGACACCTACGGCTTCCCGTTGGAAATGACGCAAGAACTTGCCAGTGAAAATGGTTTATCTGTTAATATTGATGAGTTTGAAGCGGCCTTTAAAACGCATCAGGAACTGTCCCGCTCCGGAGCCGATCAAAAATTTAAGGGTGGTTTGGCAGACACCGGGGAAATGTCCGTAAAGTATCATACCGCCACTCATTTATTGCACGCCGCGCTTCGCAAAGTTTTGGGTAATCATGTTGAACAGCGTGGAAGTAATATTACCGCCGAACGTTTGCGTTTTGATTTTTCTCATCCGGAAAAAATGACTGATGAACAAAAAAAAGCTGTGGAAGAGCTTGTGAATTATGCCATTAGAAATAATTATGAGGTTGGCTGTGAAGAAATGACAGTGGCCGAGGCAAAACAAAAAGGCGCGATTGGTTTATTTGACGATAAATATGGAGCCAAAGTAAAAGTTTACACTATTGGCGACCCGAACTGCGCCCCAGACGCGCACACAAATGCGTTAACTTTCAGTAAAGAAATTTGCGGTGGTCCTCATGCTGAACACACCGCTGAACTCGGCAAATTTAAAATCACAAAAGAAGAAGCTGTAAGTTCTGGAATTCGCAGAATCAAGGCTATTTTAGAGCAGTCTCTTGACTAATTTGATGTGATGTATTATTATATTTAAGTAATAATCTAAAAATGGCTAATAAAGATACCATAGAAGTTAGAGGAGTAATTCAGGAGTTGTTGCCAGCAACCACTTTCAAAGTTAAGCTGGAGAGCAGTCAAGTCATAATTGCTCATTTATCTGGAAAGATGCGGCTGAACAAGATAAGAATGGGCATTGGCGATCATGTTAAAGTAGAGATGACGCCCTATGACTTGACAAAAGGACGAATTACGTATAGATTTTAGTGGAGTTACAATATAATAAAAGCATCCAACCATTGCGGTGTAGTCTGAGCCCCTCATGCCATTAGCACAATGTCCGCGCATGATGAGCCTCTCGGGCGTTGATATCGCGGCAATGGTTGGTATTTTTAGTTCAGATATTCAATAAAACTAAAATAAAATATTATATGAAGGTCAGGGCATCGGTTAAAAAAATTTGCATGAAATGCAAGGTCGTACGCCGAAAGGGCAGAGTCCACGTTATTTGCAGTAATCCAAAACACAAGCAGAGGCAGGGTTAATTTAATTTAAATTTTTTATGCGAGTAGCAGGCATAAACATACCAAAAGAAAAAAGAATAGTGATCGCCTTGAATTATATTTACGGCATAGGCCCTTCTTTATCTAAAAAGATTTTGGCAAAAGCTAAAATCAGTGAAGATGTGAGAGTTAAAGATTTAACTCCGGAGCAGGAGGACAAATTAAGAGCAATTATTGAAAAAGATTATAAAACCGAGGGTGATTTAAAAAGAGAAATAATGTCAAATATTAAACGGTTGAAAGATATTAAGGCGTATCGTGGAATCAGACATATGCGACACTTGCCAGTCAGGGGTCAGAGAACAAAAACAAATTCGCGAACTGTGAGAGGCAATGCGCGCAAGACTATGGGAAGCGGCAAGAAACCATCCGGTCTGAAAACCTAATCTTTAAAATGATTCATTATGTCAGATGATCAAAAAATTGAAAACCAACAAGCCGCTCCTTCTACGGAGCAGGCAGTTGCTGTTAAGCCTAAAAAGAAAAGCGCAAAGGCCGTGAGACAGGTGAGCCACGGGAAGGCGTGCATCTTGGCCTCGTATAATAACACCATAGTAACCGTCACTGATCCAAATGGCGATGTTTTAAGCTGGTCTTCTTCCGGCAAGGTTGGTTTTAAAGGGCCAAAAAAAGCTACTCCGTATGCCGCCAGCATGGTAGTTAAGGATGTGGTTGATAAAATTGCTAAATACGGGCTTAAAGATATCCACGTATTTGTAAAAGGGATCGGTGGGGGCAGAGAAGGCGCGATTAGGGCATTGCACACAAATGGTTTAAATGTTTTGTCCGTAAGTGACGTTACTCCGATTCCGCACAACGGTTGCAGAGCGCCAGGACGTAGGAGGGTGTAATTAATTATCTCATTCACTCATTTCGAATATATTGGCTACGCATATATTTTCATTCGTTCGGAAATAATTAAAGACATTTAATTATTTCTCTCACTCATTTCGAATATGGCAAGAAATTTAGTTCCAAAACACAAATTATGCAGAAAGTATGGAGAAAAACTTTGTGATTCTCCAAAATGCCCGATCAGCAAACGAAATTATCCGCCAGGCGTGCATGGGCCAGATCAAAGACGTCCTAAAAAATCAGTTTATGGCAAGCAATTGTTTGAAAAGCAGAAAGCGAAATTGATTTACGGTCTTTTAGAAAAGCAATTCTCTAATTATGTTGCTGAAGCGTCTAATAAAACCGGCGACACCAACAAAATTTTGATGAGTTATTTAGAATCAAGGTTGGACAATATTGTCTACAAAAGCGGTTTAGCAAAATCGCGCCGAGCCGCCAGACAGATGGTGGGCCATGGCCATATTTTAGTCGGGGGTCAGAAGGTGAATATTCCATCTTACAGAGTAAAAGTCGGTCAGGAAATTTCTGTAAATGAGAAAAGCAAAGGCAAATTGTTATTTGATAAGATTGCCGAGAAATTGGCAAAAGAAAATGTTCCCGCATGGCTTAGCGTTGATACTAGTAAAATTTCCGCGAAAGTTTTGAATACTCCGATGAATGATGAGCCAGGGTTTAACGCTAAATCCATAATTGAGTTTTACACCCGTTAATTTAGGAGGGGACACCCCCATTTAACATTAGTTTAAATCGTATGGAAAATTTATTACTGCCTTCGAAAGTTGAATTTATTCCTGGTGATAGTCCAAATAAGGGCAGTCTTGTAGTCGCTCCGTGTTATTATGGATATGGCACCACATTGGGGAATACTTTGAGACGAGTTTTATTATCCTCTCTTCCTGGCGCCGCTGTTGAAGCTTTAAAAATTAAAGGCACCCAGCATGAATTCAGTTCAATGGAAGGCCTAAAGGAAGATGTTGTAGATATTATTTTAAATTTGAAGCAACTTGCGGTCAAAGTATTTATAGATGAACCGGCAACACTGCATTTAAGCAAGAAAGGTCCCGGAGTAGTAACAGCCGCTGATTTTGAAAAAAACGCGAATGTTGAGGTCGCGAATAAAAATTTGGTTATAGCCACGTTGACTTCCAACAAAAATTTTGAGATGGATGTGATTGTTGGACGCGGAAGAGGTTTTAAACCTGCTGAAGAAAAAGATAAAAAAGGGTATGATCTAGGTACGGTTGTTATTGATTCAATTTATACTCCGGTTAAGGATATTGGTTATAGCGTGGAATATACTCGCGTGGGCGATATAACAAACTATGAAAAGCTAACGTTAAATATAGAGACAAACGGCACAATGTCGCCGGGAGACGCCGTTAGACAGGCAACCCAGATAATAATGGATCATTTTTCCATTATTATGAATAGCGCTAATGAAATTTCAGCCGCTGAATTGGTAATTAGCGAGCAGGCTGTTTTAGATGAAGCAAAAATTGAAGAAGATGCTGAAATAAAAAAAGAGAAAAAAGCCAAGAAGACCAAAAAGACCTCCAAAAAGAAGTAATTTAATGTAGCATTAATGTTATGAGGCACCAAAAAAATAAAATTACATTGGACAGAAAAACAGCAAGCCGCGCTTCTCTTTTGGCGAATTTGGCCGAGAGTTTAATTTTATACGAAAAAATAAAAACGACCAAAGCAAAAGGGAAAGCAACGCGTTCGTTGGTTGAGAGATTGATCACAAAAGCGAAACAGCAAACACTGGCCGCAAGACGAGGGATACTCAAGATAATTTACACTCCAAATGCGACAAAAAAATTGATTGAAGCTCTTGCGCCGAGATATAAGGAGAGAAAGGGTGGATATACGAGAATTATCACGCTAAAAAACAGAAAAGGTGACGGAGCTGAAGAAGTTATAGTTGAGTTAGTATAATTATTTATATTTATGCAAATCCCAATCAAAAGAAAAAAAATTGAAATTGACGCCTCTGAACAGGTCGTGGGCAGACTTGCTACAAAAATAGCTATGGCATTGATGGGCAAAGATAGTGTTGTTTACTTGCCCCATATTGACAGCGGAGCAAAAGTTATTATTCGAAATGTTAATAAAATCAGGTTCACTGGAAAAAAGTTGGAAAATAAGCAGTACAGGCATCATTCCATGCATCCGGGTGGGTTAAAAACCAAATCAGCCAAGGTTTTGTTTATATTAAATCCAAAAGAAATTTTAATCCACGCCGTAACGAGGATGTTGCCAAAAAATAAAATGCGAACAAACAGGCTTAAACGAATTTCATTCAAGTCTTAAGTTTTTATAATTCAATTCAGATATTATGAAGAAAAATCCAGAAAAAAAAGAAGAGTCAACCCGTTCTGTGGGCCGAAGGAAAACAGCTTCTGCAAGAGTGCGCCTAAAGCCTGGGAAAGGCGAATTTCTTGTAAACGGGAAGGCGCATACGGATTATTTTCCTTATTTTGAATGGCAGGATATTGTAATGGCTCCTCTCAAAGCTGTAAATAAAGAAAAAACTTTTGATATTTCCGCCAAGGTTAATGGCGGTGGACAAAAGGGCCAGGCGGTTGCCATACAGCATGGCATATCCAGAGCATTAGTGCTCTGGAATGAGGAACTTAAAAAAACGCTTAAAACACTTGGTTTGCTAACCCGCGACGCACGCGTTAAAGAAAGAAAGAAACCTGGTCTTAAAAAGGCCAGACGCGCCCCGCAATGGTCAAAGCGATAATTTACAAACACCGGTTTACAGCCGGTGTTTTAAATTGCCGCCTTGCTTGTTTTTGCGTTGTTTTTGAAGTAAAATATACCCGATATGGAATTAACTGTTTCGCAAAATACAGCTTTGCTTACAGGAGCCTCAATTTTACAAAAAGTTGTTTCTTTTTTTTATTTCATTTTAATCGCTCGGCTGATTGGAGACGCCAATACAGGCATGTATTTTCTCGCCATTGTTTTTACAACAGTGTTTATTGTTGTGGCTGATTTTGGAATGGGACTTGTCTTGACACGCGAAGCCGCTCGTTATCCGGATAGGGCGGAACGTTATTTTCACACAGTATTTACCACAAAAATATTTTTTGGTTTGGCGGCTTATTTATTTGTAGTGTTAACAGTCAACGCCTTGCATTATTCCGAATCTTTTAAGATTTTAGTGTATGTTTCCGGCATAACAATGTATTTTGATAATCTTGCGACGGCGTTCAACAGCACATTTCGGGCAAAAAGAAATTTAATTTTTGAGTCAATCTCAATTTTCGGTTCGCAATTAATCACTTTAATCATCGGCACCGTAGCGCTTTTTAACGGGTGGCCTCTTATCTGGCTTATCCTTGCTTACACAATACCGAGTTTTCTAAATATAATATATGGTTCAGTTGTAATTAAAAAATATTATGGCTTTAAGTTATCGTTTAGTTGGGATCCGCAAATTTTTAAATTGTTTTTTGCCATTGCCGCGCCTTTTGCTTTGGCCGGCATTCTTGGCCGTCTTTATTCTTATAGCGATTCATTTTTAATGTCAAAAATTTTGACTGATAAAGAGCTGGGCTGGTGGAGCGTTCCGTATAAAATTACTTTCGCGCTTCAATTTATTCCAGTATCGTTATCGGCGAGTGTTTTTCCGGCATTTAGCAATTTGTTTGTAACAAACCGTGAAAAAATAGGTCAGCTTTTTGTTAAATCATGGCGTTATCTTTTTTTCATTGTTTTTCCGATTTCAGCCGGCTTGTTTGCCATAGCCGGACCGATAATTACAAAAATTTATGGACAAAATTTTGCCGCGGCTATTCCAACGTTTAAAATTTTATTAATTAGCCTGGTTTTTGGCTATTTTTCATTTATAACCGGGGCTTTGCTTAATGCGACTAATAAGCAAAAAATTCAAACCTCAATAATTGCGTCCGCTTTGGCGTTGAATTTAGTTTTGAACATTTTGCTCATGTCAAAATATAGAATTAACGCCGCGGCTTTTTCAGCCCTGATGAGCAATATTTTACTTTGTTTTGCCGGGCTGTTTTACGCGCGAAAACAGGTCGCCATTGATTTAAATGAATTATTAAAATTGGCGCTTAAGACATTGTTGCCGGCAATAATTATGGGTTTAGCCGTATATTATTTATCTTTTAAAATGAATTTTCTTTTGACGATTCCGATTGGAGCGTTTATTTATTTTGTCCTGCTTTTTATTAACGGGAGTATTAGTTTAAAAAATATTAGAACAATTTGGTTGAAAATATCTAAAAAAAATAACGCAGTATGAAAAAAAGAACTTTAATCGTCACGCTGGAATACCCTCCGCAAATTGGCGGAGTAGCGTCTTATGTTTATAATTTGGCGAAGAATTTGCCTGCCGATAGCACAATTGTATATGCGCCGGTTGTTGGCGGGGCTGAAGAATTTGACGCAAAAAATCCGTGGAAAACAATTAGGCAAAAGCCATATTTTCTTTTTTTCTGGCCCAAGTGGTTGAGATTGTTTTTCCAAATTAGAAAAATTGTAAAAAAAGAAAAAATCGAGCAGCTGTATGTTCATCATGCTCTGCCAGTCGGTTATGTCGCTTATTTAATTTCAAAAATTCGAAAAATTCCATACTGCATTTTTTTCCACGGCACTGATTTAGCTTTGGGATTGAGGAAAAAGCCGTTGCTTAAAAAAGTATGTGAAGGAGCCGAAAGAATCTGCGTCAATAGCGCCTTTATGAAACAAAAATTTGTTTCATTGTTTGAAAAAATGTCGCAGAAAATTTTTATCGTTTATCCATCTCCGGATGTTATCTTTTTTCAAAAGTATCCGGAAGCGGAATTGAAAAAATTAAAATCACAGCTTGCCCTTGAAGGGAAAAAAGTGGTAATTACGGTCTCGCGCATGGCTGAAGGGAAAGGATACCCGCATTTAATACGTCTTATGCCCAAGATTCTTGAAAAAGTGCCAAACATCGCTTGGGTTGTCATCGGTGACGGGCCAAAGAAAAGAACCGTGATTGAGCTGATCCAAAAAAATTATCTGCAAAATGTTACAAGGTTTTTGGGGGAAGTGCCATACGACGAATTGCCAAAATATTATCAGGTCGCGGATTTGTTTGTTTTACTCACCCATCCGGATGAAACAGCGGAGGAGGGGTGGGGGACTGTTTTTGTTGAAGCGGCCGCGAGCGGTTTGCCGGTTGTGGCCGGACGGGCCGGCGGCGTGGAGGAAGCTGTCCAAAATTTGCAGACCGGATTGATTGTTGATGTTTATCAGGATCAAAGCATTGTCGCCGCGATTACGGATTTGTTGCGTGAAACCGAATATGCCAAAAAAATGGGGCAGGCAGGCGCGGAACGCGCTGCCAGAGAATTTAATTGGCAGAAGCAACTTGCGCGACTATTATGAATCCGCTAACCAGTGTCATCATTCCCGTTTATAATCATCTCCATACTTTACAAAAATGTTTGGAGTCCATTGTGAACCAAACTTATTTTCAACAAGATTTTACGTTCTTGGAATTTATTATCGTAAATGATGGAAGCACCGATGGTTTTGAAAAGATGATTCCTCAAATAGTAGAGACGATACAATTTCCCGCCACCGAGCAGAGATCTTTTTATGCAGGTGAAAATGAAATAGGGGCAAGTTATGATCTTGATCCGGAGTTATTCAAAGTTGATGTAAAAATTATAAATCAAGAAAATCAAGGCGCCGCGGTCGCCCGCAACCGGGGATTCGCGGAATCAAAAGGCGAATACGTCATTTTTTGGGACGCGGATACCATTGCCCGGCCAGATATGCTGGAAAAGATGCTAAACGCCCTGCAAAAACACCCTGAAGCGTCTTATGCCTATAGCCGGTTTAAGTTTGGTTGGAAAACCATAAAAAGTCAGCCCTTTGACGCGGAAAAACTAAAGCAAGTAAATTACATTGATGTCACATCGCTTATTCGCCGGGTTGATTTTTTGGGGTTTGACGAATCCATCAAACGTTTTCAAGATTGGGATATGTGGCTGTCTCTGTTAGAGCGCGGCAAAATCGGTGTTTTTATTCCAAAAGTGTTATATAAAAAATTAGTCGGCGATAGAAAGGGGATAAGCAGTTGGTTGCCGAGTTTTTTTTATAAATTGCCGTGGAAAACAAAACAAGTAAAAAAATATGAAGAAGCAAAAGAGATTATTATTAAAAAACATAAAATATGAACGTCACCATTTGCGGAAGCAATACATTTTATGATGAGATGCTTGATGTTAAAAAAAAGCTGGAAGAATTGGGGCATCAAGTTAAATTGCCTCCGGCTGAAATTGAAGATGAAAACGGAAATATGATTTCTGTGAAAGAGTTTTATATCGTAAGAAAGGCGGAAACAAATGATAATAGTTGGGTGTGGGATAGAAAAGAAGAGGCCATGAGAAAACATTTTCAAAAAGTTGAATGGAGCGATGCTGTGTTGATTTTAAATTATGATAAAAATGATGTGCCCAATTATGTTGGCGCGAATACGCTTTTAGAAATGGGTTTGGCATTTCATTTAAACAAAAAAATTTATCTACTAAATGGTATGCCGGAAATAAGTTATAAAGAAGAAATTTTGGGCATGAAACCAATTGTAATTAATCAAGATTTAACAAAGATGCAATAGCGCGCAAACACACGAAGTCCGATTAGTTATATAAAAAAATATGTTGGGTCTCTCCAAATCAGAAAAAAAAATACTTAAAAAACTTTCCACGCCCATAAAAATTCAAGATTTTTTGGATAAGATGCCAATGAATTGGGAGAAAAGTGGAGAGACGTATATGTCGCCGCGGCGGGCGTTGCGGGTGAGGAAAATGCATTGTTTGGAAGGAGCGCTGTTTGCGGCCACCGCCCTGTGGGTAAGTGGCGAGGAGCCGCTTTTGTTGGATTTAAAAGTCAAGGGAGACGATGATCATGTCGTGGCGCTGTATAGGCGAAACGGGTATTGGGGCGCGATAAGCAAAACCAATCATGCGGCTTTGCGATTCCGCGATCCGGTGTACAAAACCATTCGCGAGCTGGCTCTGTCTTATTTTCATGAATATTTTCGGGATAGCGACGGCAAAAAGTTAATGGTAAGTTATTCGTCCAAGCCGCTTAATCTTAAAAGTTTAGGATCTAAATGGGTAATTGATGAAAAAGATTTGCATCATGTGGCCGAGGCTGTTGATTTTGCTCCGCACAAGCAAATTTATCCAAAGAAAAATTGTAAATTTATCCGTCCGGCTGATAAAATGGAACGTCGCGCCGGAAAGATTATTGAGTGGAAGAAAAGCGACCCTAAAACGTGATATGTATCACCTATACATTCTAGAATGTTCTGACAAAACTTTCTACACCGGCATTGCCGTTGATTTAGTTCGCAGAATAAAAGAGCATAATACTTCCAAACTTGGCGCAAAATATACGCGGGCGCGCAGGCCAGTAAAACTTGTTTACGCAAAAAAGTTCCGCAATCGTTCTTTGGCTTCAAAAGCGGAAGCCAGAATAAAGAAAATGAGCAGGGAAGAAAAATTAGGAGTCGTAATGACTCAATAAATAAACAACCCATGCAATCCCCATCACATGAAATAGGGCGGGAGAAGTCATGTTTATAATTAGTAGAGCCAAGAAAGAAGCGAGCAGGCCTCTTTTTTGTTTTGTCTTTAGTATCAAATATCCAACAAACAATATCCATACAACTAATCCGACAATTCCCATTTCCGCGAATATCTCCAAATATCCCCAGTCAAAGTGCGGGGTTGTGATATTTTGTTTAAAAATTGGGCTGTAAACCGTAACTGTGTCGCCTAAGCCATTGCCCAGCAGGGGATGGAGTTTTATTTTTTCTAAAATTTTTGGCAAAAGAAGCATTCTGCTTAAAGAACTCTCTTCGGTTTGCGGCGCGGCTATGCTTTGCAGACGCAGGCCCAAATATTCCCAGCCAAAACTTTTTCCTTTTGTGGCGGCCAGATGCGTGAGCGAAAAAGCAAGAATAAAAAAAATAAACGCGCCGGCCGAGTAGGCCAGCCAGCGTTTCCAGTTTGTTTTGGAAAATAAAAATATGATGCCAATGGCCAAAGCGACAAAATAAATGCGGGTGAGGTTGGTGGCAAGGATGACCAGTAGCGTCCCTGTCATTATGAGTTTCGGTGAAGCAATCCAATTATTTTTGGAGATTGCCGTGTCAGCCGCATTCTGCTGTCTCCTTGCGATGATATTGTGAAGCATCAACAAAAATAATGGAACAAGCAGTAATTGTTCGTTAAGTATAATTCTAAAAAATCCGGTGCCGTAATCAGTGATTTTTCCGCTGGCCACATCGCGGAACCAGTGGTAATAAGAATCTTGCAATACAAAAATTCCGGAAGAAAATCCGGCCAATGTGAAATAAGTAAAGATAAAATTGCCAATAATTGCCGAGAACAATAGGTTTGAAGATATTTTTACAAATGATTCGGATGCGGCAAGTTGTTTGAGAGGAAAATAATATAGAAAAAACAGGTATGGAACAGTGTCGGCAAAAATCAGTTTTAAATTATGGCTGTCAAAAAAGCCGCGAATTGCGGAGCTTCCAATTATCGCGTAAAACGCTATAAAAATATATAGCGCGATTTTGTTTCCCAAAAATAGATTATAAGTTTTATTCTTGACTGATTGAGAAAAAAAGATTGTGATTGAAAATACGAGTAGCAAAGTTCGCAGTGAAACGCCGTAAACTTCAAGGAAGTTTCCCGCTCCGCCCAAAATCATTTCTGCGGCGATAATCAACCACCCGCGTTGATCTTTTTTTAATAAAAAATAGACTGTTGTCAGAAGAATGCCGGCAGAAATAATCCAGTTTACCGGATTGGCGGAGTATAGTGGCGTGCCAGGGCTAAAAAAATAGGAAAATAAACGCAGGGCAAAGTATATGCCCAGCCCGCCGAAGATTTGTTTTCTGACAATCATAATTTCGTTCCAACAAAGTTTTTATATCCATTCAAAAAAGTTTTTGCATCCGTGGGATTTTTTCCTTCCAGTTGCAACTCAAAAATTTCAATTGTTCCATTGCCGCAACCGATGAGTATCTTTTTGTTTTCAACTGCCGTTTGCCCGGCCGGCAAAGTCTTTTCCGATTTGGCAATTTTTAAAAGTTTCAATCTTTTTCCGTTCCAAGTCGTCCAAACACCCGGCCAAGTACTTAATCCGCGATATTGGTTATAAATTTCATCCGCGGTTTTATTAAAATCAATTTTGCCGTCCTCTTTGGTCAACAATTTTGTAAATGTAGGTTCGCCTTCCTGTGGCTTTGAGTTTATATAGCCGGCAACATACTTTTGGACAGTGTCTGTAAGTAGTTCAGAGCCCATTACAGCCATTTTTCCGCTCAAAGCGGCATAATTATCATATTCATCAATCGGCAGGCTTTTTTGGGTTAAAATCGGCCCATTATCCATTTTTTCATCCATGAGCATAATCGTGACGCCAGTTTCCTTTTCACCATTAATTAGCGCCGATTGGATTGGCGATGCGCCACGATATTTAGGCAGGATTGATCCGTGAACATTGATTGAACCAAATTTGGGGGCATTAATTATTTTTTTTGGGATAATCAACCCATACTGCGCGACAATATTTAAATCCGGTGTAAAAGGCAAAGTATAATTTTTCAGCGATTCGGGCTGACCGATTGGAATATTATGAGCCGTAGCTAATTTTTTGATAGGGGATTCTTCGGTAGTTTGTTTTCGTCCGACTTTGCGGTCAGGCTGCGTTATAACCAGTTCAACCGAAATAAAATCGCGCGCGAGCAGTTCTTTTAAAATTGTTACCGCAAATTCGTGCGTTCCGAAGAAAACGGTTTTTAATTTTAGCATACTACATTATTTCTTTTTCGTATTTATGCAAGTCCTTGGCTTTTTCAATGAATAAAATACCGTTGAGGTGGTCAACTTCGTGTTGAATAATCCTGGCGAGAAAATTATCCGCGATAAATTCCATTTTATTTCCGTTTTCATCAAGCGCCTGCACTTTAATTTTTTTGTATCTTTTTACTCTCCCGTAAATACCCGGTACGGAAAAACAGCCTTCTTCGTCCCATCCGCGCAAAATTGAAGCTTTCTGCCATTGCGGGTTGATCAAAACCAAGTCGTCATTTTTTTCTGTTGTAAATTCTTTTTCAATGATACAGACTTGCGCCAACTCGCCAACTTGCGTAGCCGCTATGCCAGCCCCGTTGTCTTGAGAGCGCATAGTTTCTTTAAGATTGGCGATTAGTTGTTGTATTTTTTCAGATTTAATTTCATTGACGTCAATATTGTTGGCGACTTTATGAAGTAATTCATCAGGCTCAATTAAAATATTTAAAATCATAGTATTGCTTATAGGCATAAAATTGAATTTGGATTTGGGTCAACCTTCCATGTTTTGGGAACTTTGGTTAGAAGTAATTTTGTGCTTTGTTTGTAACTCTCGTATTTTATTTTTGCCAAAATTACTTGCCAGAATTGTCCGCCGTAGAAATATGGCGCGGTTTGCAGTGGACCGGATATTGTAATATCTTGGTGAATTTTAGTCAAGGCTGTTAAATCAGCGGCTAATTTTTCCGATTCACGTTCAGCCATTTCACGGCTTGAATTGCCGTACAATAATTTTACGATAAATTTGAATGGCGGATAGCCCAAGGCGCGCCGCTCGTTTAATTGTTCATTATAAAAAGATTCCGGATTAAAAAGCGATTTAAAAATAATATGATCCGGGTTGGCGGTTTGTATGATAATTTTTGCTCCGTTTTGTAAATTATACTGAGCGTCGCGAACTTGCCACCACAAATTTTCCGCGATTTTATACTCCGGAATAAACAGCGAAGAGTCGGCGTCAACAAATGCCATCAGTTTAATTTTTTTCCAGTCAAGACGAGGCCACGCTAATTGTGTGCCAATTATAATTTTGTCTTCAGTTGTATTCAGTTTTTCAATGTCATTTTGGTCGCTATCAATTCTGATTATTAATTTTTTGTTCGCGCTCCCGAGCAGACGATGTATTGTCGTTTCAACTAATTGCGTGCCGGCGCCAAACATGGCCATGTTTATGCCATTGCATTTTTTACACGACTCAATCATCGGTTCAAAATATTTGTCAAAGTGGCACACTACTCGGTTTGCATCTTCGTGAAAATTCATTGAACGATTGCATTTTGGACATTTTATAACATTCCCGCAATCCCGACAGCCGACATAGCTAGAGCTTCCTCTTCTGTTCAAAAAGAAAAAAACATCGCCGGAGATTGTTTTGAATCCGTCAACCAAAGCGTTGCTTAAAAAACTATAATTATGGGCTTTGCGTTCGTTTCGCAGGTCGATAATTTCCGTGCTCGTTTGAATTTGCGGAATCTTTGATTCATTATAGTAAATTTTATTTTTTGCGAAGAAAAATGTTTCAACAGATGGCGTATGGCCCATTAAATAAAGTTTGGCGTTGTGGTGCTTTGCCAAAAAAATTACGGCATCTCTAGTGTGCAGGCGCGGAGCCATGTCCCAGCTTTTATAATTTTGATTTGCCTCATCATCAAGAATGATGGTGCGTAAATTGTGCCACGGAAGAAATAACGCCGAGCGCGTGCCCATTACAATTTTTTTTGAACCAGTCCAGACATCAATCCATTTTGCAAATAGTTCTTTATTCCCCATGTCTCCGGCAATAAATACAACTTTATCTTGCGCTTCCGCCGGAAGTATTTTTTTCAGATTAATCAATGAGGCAATTTCCGGGACCAGCAAAAGCGTCTGGCCGTTTTCTTCGCCAATAGTTGAGATTAAAAAAGTAATTTTGTCAAAAAAATTTTTATATAAAAAAACACCCGGTTTTTTGGCGGTTTGTTTTTGCGAGTCAAAATTTTGAACAAGTTTTGATAAATATTTTAACTTTCGTTTTTGTAGTGGCAATAAATTTGTTTTTAATAAAAATCCAAGCGAAGTTTTGTAAAATTCGGACATGTCTTCCAAAAAAGCGATTTGCTGTTTGGATAATAGTGCGGTAGTTGAAATTATTTCAGCAATTGGTTTGGCTTCTTTAGCTCTGGTTTCTGTTTTTAATTCGTTAATTATTCCAAAAATTTCTTTAGAACGAAAAGGAATTTTTACAAGCTGGCCAGCTTTAATATCGCCGGCCATATCGGAGGGCACTAAATAATCCAAATACTGAAGCCCCAAAGGCATTCTTCGCGCCGGAATAACTTGAGCAAACATATTATCCTTCGGACAAAGCGAAATTAGCTGTCAAATATCCCACTCCAAACGGCGCTTCGTATGCGTATTGTTTATAAATATTATGGATGCCCTGCAAAATACCCATTAATATTAAAATTGATCTGAAACCGCATTCGGCCGCGTCTTTCACTAATTTTTTATCCAACTGCAACATTCCCGCCAAATTATTATGAGCTAAAAATTCTTGTATTTTTTTATCAAATTCCGCGCCAGCCTTGTTAAAACCCGCCGGCGCCTCGGTGATTAGAGCGTGCGACAAATCGGCTGATGCTACAATTGCCACCCGTTTGTTTGTTTCGAGAACTTTTTCTTTTATCATCACTCCAAAATCAACATGAGTCTTCCAGTCCAAGTCGGAAAATCCAAGTTGCATAAGTTTTAAATCAGCTAAGTGCCTTGTTAAAAAAAACAATGGCACGGATGTTCCGTGGTCAAGATTTGTTTCGCTTATCATTCCCATTGGAAATTTTTGTTCTTTTCCACTTTCACGGATATATGAAGATAAGTTCATTTCTCCTTGAAATTTTAATTTTGTGCTCAAATCACCGAATTCGCGCAGGTCAGTTTGAAATTCATGAGCGACATTTAACGTAAATGCGTCGCTAAAATGGCTTCCATGCGGGGAAATTACGATTAGTATTTCAGGTCGGCTCAAATATAAATCCTGCTCCAGCTGTTCATAAGCTTTTTGAGTTTTTTCAATTTTTTTAACAGCCTGCTTGCCGATGCTCGGAATTAAAAGCGGCGGGTGCGGCGCAATTGCCGCAAAAACTAGAGACATAGATTATTGTACATTAGCGATTTTAACTTGGCCGCTGGCGATCCACTTCGCCAAATTATTCGGCTCATTAAATCTATTTTTGTAATCTTTGTTTCCAAGAGTCACGATAACAAATTTTTTCTTTGTTTTTCTTCCTTCCACCAACATCACCATTACAGATCCAGCCTCGTCAGTATAGCCGGTTTTGCTTGCCAGTATTCTATAATTTCTGCCGGATAATTTCAATAACTGATTTGTGTTGGCAATCGTATGCAATTGAGCGCCGGCTTTGCTCGGCATTTCTTTGAATTGGTATGTTTGTTCAAACAAAGTTTTTTGCATCAAATCATTTTCAAGAATTTTTGTAAAGATTTTTAGCAAATTTCTCGGCGTTGACTTATTACTCTCGTCCAATCCGGTAACATCGGCAATGGTCGTGTCGTCTGCGTCCCAGTTTTCCAGTCGTTTATTTATAGTTCGTATGAATTCATCTTCAGAAAGCCCGCTTGCCTGCGCGACCATTCGCGCCGTGTTGTTGTAAGAACCGATCAGCATGGCTGAAAAAAGATCCAGATTTTTTAATTTTGCGCCATTTTTTAAATTAAGAATATGTCCGCTTGAGCCGGCTATTTTTTTGTCGTATGTTGATATTTTTTTAAGATCAAAATCCTGATTTAGCGCTTCATATGCGACAAATAGTTTTGTCAACGAGGCGATAGGACGCGGAGTGTCTATGTCCTTGCCGGAAATTATACGGCCGCTTGGGTATTCGGCAATCAAATACGCCGGAACTTTGCTCTTTCTGTAAATATCATCAACCTTTATCAAACTGTCACCCAAAAATTTATTGCGCGATGAAAGCAGGCTGCTGTTCAAGAAGATTGGTTCGCCGGTTAGAATGCCGAGAGCGGTGATTTGTTGCACGGTGATTACATTGGATTTTTTGTAGCCCATTGATTTGAAGGTCTCATTGTCTGCAATTTTTCGTTTTTTACCATTTTCCATCACGAATATGGAGTTGCCGCCTGAAATCCTAAGGAGCGTCCCGTCTTTAAACGGAAGTGGCATGTCGGCAACAGGTAAATTTTTAATGTCAATCAGTTTGTGCTGTTCAATTTTTAAATCACTAAAATTTTCATCAACAATTTTTTCATCCGTAATCGGATAAAGTACATTGTCTTTGTAGAGGTAAAAAGCATTGCTTAAATCCGTTATCTGATAAATTACGCCCTGCGGAGCGGTGGAGGTTGTGTTGATTGTTGTCCCAATCGTATAACCGGCGATATCTTCAGCTGTTATTCCTATAACTTCATCCGGATTATAGCCGATCTGGCGAAAAACCTCATCAGAAGCGAATGGCCGAAGCGTATCGTAGTCAAGCAAGTAATAAATTCCCGCGACTTTTAAAATAGAATAATTGGGAAAAGCGATTTCCGCGCCTGTCTGATAATTGTTAAGTTCAATATCCGGAATGGAAATAATTAAATCCGGATTCGCGCGGCTAAGAAGCGTGGCTTGATTTTTAAATTTGCGTTTGACGTTGTTTTGAATCAACCAGATTTCCGAGCTGGAGGCGGACTTAAGAAGTGTGCCGTTTGGATAAACCTGCGCGAACCATGTGTTCCAAATTCGCCAAAAGTTTTTATTGCCATGAAGATGCGGTGTGTAAGTATATAAAAATGCGGTGGCCCAGCTTCCGGGGATAACAGGTTCCTTGTCAATTATTGTGGTTTGGTCTTTCTTTTTTACAAAAGATTTTTCAGTGTTTTCATAATACCAACGAATAATTCCAGCCGAATTATCAACTTGTTTTCCAAAGCCTTTGTGTTTTAAAACATTCGGGTCGCTTAAGTAACAGCCGTCACAAACACCATAACCGGTCGCCCAGTCAAGCTGTTTTTGAGTGGGTGAGTCCTCGGTTATTAAACTTTGTTCTTTTTGGAGAGTCACCAAAATATATTTTGGGTTTATTTGGTTCCTTTGCGCCGATTGATAAATTATCTCACTCGCGCGTTTAAAAATTCCATCAACATCTTCGGCAAAAAAAGCGGCGAGGTAACTTCCTTTGGATTCTAAAAATTTTTGGATATCATCCGCGGCCCAATTAACCGTACTCTGCATTTCTTCATCGGAAATAATAAAATTCGGATTGAATTCCGATTGGGAATGCGCCGGGAAATAGGGGATGAGTAAAGCTAAGAATACAAGAAAAGCTATGATTTTGTCTTTCTTTGGCATATAGAGGTAGTATAGCATAAATAAATAAATAACAAAAAAACTCCCCCTGACAAGGGCAGTTTTTTTATTTTTTACTTTTCAAGCGTAATTTTTTCCTTCTTCGCCGAAACGTGAACAATGTCATTTTCTTCAAACCTTTTTTCAATAATAGCCGTTGCCAGTTCGTCTAAAAGTTCTGTTTGAATTATCCGTTTAAGCGGACGCGCGCCGTATGTTTCATCAAAACCTTTTTTAGCCAGATATTTTTTGGCATTGTCCGCTATTTCCAATGTAATTTTCTTTTCAAGAAGACGCTCCTTAACTTTTTCAAGCTGAATTTCAACAATTTTCGCGATATCCAGTTCTGTTAGTGAGTGAAAAATTGTAATTTCATCAACTCTATTTAAAAATTCCGGCTTAAATTGTTCGCGCAGGCTGGTCATAATTTTATCTTTGATTGCTTTTTCTTCAGGACGTTTACCGTGTTCCGCTCCAAAACCAAATTCTCCTTTTTTGGACCAATCCAGAATCATGCCGCTTCCGATATTGCTGGTCATGATAATAACGGTGTTTTTAAAATTTATAACCCTGCCTTTGGCGTCGGTTACCCGTCCGTCATCCAAAATTTGTAGAAGAACGTTAAACACATCCGGATGCGCTTTTTCAATTTCGTCAAATAAAACTACAGAGTATGGTTTTCTGCGAATGATTTCCGTGAGCTGTCCGCCTTCCTCATAACCAACGTAGCCGGGAGGGGAGCCGATAATTTTGGAAACGGTGTGTTTTTCCATGTATTCACTCATGTCAACGCGAACAAGCGCATCTTCGGTATCAAACAAAAATTCAGCCAATGCTTTGGCGAGTTCTGTCTTGCCAACTCCGGTTGGGCCAAGGAACATAAATGAGCCGATGGGCCGTTTAGGTTCCGCTATACCAGCGCGAGATCGTCTGATTGCGCTGGCCACGGCTTTCACAGCCTCTCCCTGCCCGACAACGCGTGTTGATAAGTAGCCTTCCATTTTTAAAAGTTTGTCCGCTTCGCCAATGAGCATTTTTTGCGCCGGTATGCCCGTCCATCTGGAAACTACGCGCGCGATATCTTCTTCGGTAACTTCTTCCTTCAAAATCCCACTGTCTTTTTGAATTTGTAAAAGTTTTTGCTCTTCTTGCCTGATTTGACTTTCTATCGTCGGAATTTTTCCATAGCGGATTTCGGCTACTTTTTGCAAGTCTCCTTTGCGCTCATCAATTTCCGCCATTTGCTTAATTTGTTCAATTTCTTTTTTGTGCTTGTGTATGCTGGTAATGATTTCTTTTTCATTTTTCCAGCGAGCTTCCAATTCCATACTTTTTTCTTTGAGCTCGGCAAGATCTTTTTCTAATTTTTTCAGTCGTTCTTTGGCCTCTTCTTCCACTTCTTTTTTAAGCGCGCGTTTTTCAATTTCCATTTTTATCATCGCGCGTTTCATCTTATCCAGTTCATCCGGCATGGAGTCAATTTGCATGCGCAATGCTGAAGTGGCCTCGTCGATCAGGTCAATGGCTTTATCGGGAAGAAATCTATCGCTAATGTATCTTTGCGACAAATCAACGGCCGCTATAATCGCGGAGTCCGTAATGCGAACACCGTGATGGACTTCATATTTTTCTTTAATCCCGCGAAGAATGGCGATTGCGTCATCGCGCGAGGGCTCGCTAACCAGAACAGGTTGGAATCTGCGCTCTAGAGCCGCGTCTTTTTCAATGTATTTTTGGTATTCTTTGAGTGTTGTAGCGCCGATAGCGTGAAGTGTGCCACGCGCTAAATCCGGCTTAAGCATATTTGAAGCATCTACCGAGCCTTCGGATGAGCCAGCTCCGACGATGGTATGCAGTTCATCAACAAATAAAATTATTTTGCCGTCAGATTCATCAATTTCCTTCAGAACCGCCTTTAATCTATCCTCAAATTCGCCTCTGAATTTTGTGCCAGCTAAAAGCGATCCGATATCTAGCGCGATTATTTCTTTGTTTTTTAAAGATTCAGGCACATCACCGTTCACGATTCTCTGCGCCAGGCCTTCCACGACCGCGGTTTTGCCAGTACCCGGTTCGCCGATAAGAACAGGATTGTTTTTTGTGCGTCGGCTTAAGATTTGCATTACGCGCCTGATTTCATCGTCGCGTCCGATTACCGGGTCAAGTTTTTCTTTGCTCGCGAGTTCTGTTAAATTTTTTCCGTATTTTTCCAAAACATTGTATTTAGTTTCGGGTTCTGGCGAATCAACTCGCTGTGTTCCGCGAATGCCGGCTAAAATTTTGAGAGCGTCGTCATAATTTACTTTGTGCGACAAAAGCAAATCGCTGATTGGATTTTTATTTATCATGAAGGCCAAAAATAAATGTTCAACACTGATGTATTGATCTCCCATTTTTTTTGCTTCGTTTACAGCTGTCTGAAATATGTAAATCATTGCCTGCCCAAGCAAAATTTGTCCGAGTCCGCCAGGTTGAGCCGTGGAGTTGGACTGGCGCGGAAGTCTGTCAATTAAAGATTGGGCGCCGGCCTTAAGCGCGATAATATTTGCGTTAAATTTATGCAGGATTGATGTCGTGACGCCTTCAGCATCTTCCAAAAGCGCAAAAAACAAATGAGGCGGCTCAATTTGTTGCTGGCCGTTTTCATATGCTATTCTGGCCGCGTTTTGAATGATTTCTTGAGATTTATTGGTAAAATTTTGCGGGATCATGCTGATTTGGTTTAGCACTCTAATGCTTAGAGTGCTAATACTATATCATCTTGTTAAAATATGTCAAGTTTGATAGAATTAGCCTGTAATTATTTTTTCATACGGTAAAAAGTATGGCGAACGATTCAGTAATTCCGGAACATATTGGCATCATTTTAGATGGCAACCGCAGGTGGGCAAAAGAGCGCGGGTTGCCCACTTTTTTTGGGCACAGGAAAGGGATGGAAAACGCCAAACGAATTATTTTGTATGCCCAAAAAAGTGGGGTGAAGATAGTTACAATGTTTGCTTTTTCAACTGAAAATTGGTCGCGCGCGCCAAAGGAAGTTGGCTATCTGATGAAATTATTTGAGAATTATTTGGATAAGTATTTGCTGGAATTTAAGAAAAAAGGAGTTCGGCTTGGGCATGTCGGTTCAATGGAAGAGTTGCCGGAGAGTTTGAGCAAGAAATTAAAAAAGGCGATTGAGGAGACGAAAAATAACAAAGGGATTATTGCAAATTTGGCGTTGAATTATGGCGGGCGCGACGAGATTAAGCGGATGATTCAAAAGATAATTTCTATGGGAATAAAGGCGAGCGAGGTTGATTTTGATTTAATCAGCGCGAATTTGGATACGAGTGGTTTGTCAGACCCGGATCTGATCATCCGCACTTCTGGTGAACAGAGAACTTCCGGTTTTTTGATTTGGCAGGGCGCTTATAGTGAATTATATTTTCCAAAAGTCCACTGGCCTGCTTTTGATGAGAGAGAATTTGATAAAGCGATTGAGGAGTATGGTAAACGACAAAGGAGGTTTGGGGTATGAATTTTCTAGGAGTCAAAATCAGCGAAGTTGATTTGGAAAAAGCGCGAGAGAAAGTTCGTGAGTTTTTAGGTTCTTCAAATCAGCATAAAATTTTCACTCCCAACCCGGAAATGATTGTAAAAGCGCAGAAAGATAAATATTTTCAAGATGTCCTGAATTCCGGCGATTTGAATTTGTGTGATGGAAAAGGGTTGGAAATGTTTACAAAAATTAAACGCATTCCCGGCATTGATTTTATGTTGGAGGTTTGTAAAATTGCGGCGGAGAAGGGGACGGGTGTTTATTTGTTGGGCTCCGGCAGGGATGAAGTTGTTAAAAAAACCGCAGAGAATTTGCAAAAACAATTTCCGGGTTTGAAAATAGTTGGGTATGATAAAGGGCCGGTGATTGAAGAGAATTGTCATTCCGAACACATTCGCTGCGTTCAATGTAAACTCCGTGAGGAATCTCTGTCCAATTCGTTTGGACACGGATCCCTCGTCGGCGCGAGCCTCGCTCGGGATGACACTGTGGCTAAAATAAACGCGTGTAACCCCGACATCCTCTTCGTCGCCTTTGGCATGGGCAAGCAGGAAAAATGGATTCATGAAAATTTATCAAAAATGCCAAGCGTAAAAATCGCGATGGGAGTCGGCGGTTCGTTTGATTATATCTCCGGCAAGGCAAAACGCGCCCCTTTATTTTTACGCAAAGTTGGGTTAGAATGGATGTATCGATTGTTTAAACAGTCGAGCCGTATATGGCGAATATTAAATGCGACAGTAAGGTTTTGTTATCTGATTATCAAAAATTATATTTATGAGAAAAAAATTTAGTAAAAATATTCAGATTGTATTAGATATTCTTAAAGATGAAGTTGATGGCGATGTAGCGTCAGCTTTAAAGAAAATGACAAAAGATTATACAATGACATGGGTTGATACGGGGTTAAATGGCAAAAAACTTTTTCCAACTACCACGCCGAATCTTAAGGCTGAATTGGAGGATGTTTATCCAATTAAGGGCCGACAGTAAGATATTAAGAATGTTGCTGAAGGAGATAATGTTATTATGCTTGAGTTGATTGAAAGTTATCCTGATCAAAAAACAAAAAAGGTATACCGGACGCCATTAATATTAGTGCTAGAAATGAAAAATGGAAAAATTAGAACTGGCAGACATTATCTTGATCCGAAATTGTCGGACAAATATCTTACTGAAGAACAAATTGAAAAGGCATATAAAAACAACAAAGGTTCTCTGCTAATTATAAAATAATATGATTCGCACTCGTTTCGCCCCAAGTCCAACAGGATACTTGCATGTTGGCGGCCTACGCACCGCGTTGTATCCATATTTATACGCCAAAAAGCATGGCGGAAAATTTTTGTTGCGTATTGAAGACACGGATAGAGAGAGATATGTGCCTAACGCCGTGATAAATATATTAAAATCATTACATTGGGCCGGATTTGAGCCGGATGAAGGCGTAAAACTGGAATGTATAACCGACTCGGGCGATTGCGTTGTAACGCAAGAGGGGAAAGATGGGCCGTATATCCAGTCCGAGCGTTTGGAAATTTATAAAAAATACGCGCAGGAGCTTGTTGACGCCGGCCACGCCTATTATTGTTTTTGCGCGCCTGAACGACTTAGCGAATTGCGGGAAAAACAGCAGGCGAAGAAACTGCCGACCGGTTATGACGGTCATTGTGCGTCAATTGATCCGAAAGAGGCGGAAAAGCGAGCGAAAGCGGGCGAAAAATGCGTTATCCGTATGAAGATGCCAAAAACAGGCGAGACGATATTTAGAGACAATATTCGCGGGGAAGTTAGTTTTAAGAATGAGTTAATTGATGATCAGGTGATAATGAAATCAGACGGCTATCCTACTTATCATTTCGCGGTTGTTGTTGACGATCATCTGATGGGAATCACGCATATTATCAGAGGCGAGGAGTGGATCAGCAGTGTCCCAAAACATATTCAATTATATAAATATTTTGGCTGGGATGTCCCGGAGATGGCGCATTTGCCGCTTTTGCTAAATCCGGATAAGTCCAAATTGAGTAAACGGCAAGGCGATGTCGCGGCCGAGGATTATCAAAAGAAAGGATACTTGCCTGAAGCCATGATTAATTTTGTCGCTTTACTCGGGTGGAATCCTGGCACGGAAAAGGAAATGTTTACCTTGGCGGAGCTTATTGAGGAGTTTGATTTGTCGCGCGTTGGCAAGGCCGGCGCGGTGTTCAATATAGAAAAATTGGACTGGTTTAATAAACAGTATATAAAGAAGTTGTCAGATGAAGAACTGGCCGAGCGAAGCCGGCCGTGGTTTGATGAGTCGGGCATAACAACAATGGAAAACTTTACCGAAGAGTTGTTAAAAAAGGCGATAGTCCTTGAGCGCGAGAGAGTAACTGTGTTATCCGAACTTCCGGATGCGGTTAAGTTTGTGTTTAGAACCCCCGATTATCCGGCTGATTTACTCGTTTGGAAAAAGAGTTCTAAAAATGAAGTTAAAAATGTCTTGCCGGGACTCGCGGAATTAATGAACACAATAAGTGTTCATGACTGGAACAGAGAAAAGTTGGAGGAAAAGATAGTGGAGTGGATAAAAGAAAAGGAATATTCCACCGGTTCTGTGCTGTGGCCTCTTCGTGTTGCGCTTTCGGGTCAGGAAAAGTCCCCCGGGCCGTTTGAAATTGCGGAGGTGTTAGGAAAAGATGAGACGTTGGCGCGTATTTCTTCTGCCGCAGATAGGGTATAATTTTACGCCTGTTTGTGGTATACTATATATCATGATCATAAAAAAATACTCGTCATTATTAATTTTAGCAATTTTTATTTTAGCCTTAACCGGGCCGAGTCTTGTTTTTGGAGAAGTGGGTGGAAATTCCGAGGAAATTCAACAATTAAATTCTGAAATAGAGCAGAGAAAAAATACAATCAAACAACTTGAAGAGGCAATTGAAAAATACAAAAAAAGTATTGAACAAAAGCAGACGGAAGCTTCGTCATTAAAAAATCAACTTGCGATTTTGGATGCGAATATTGTGAAAGTTACGGCCGATGTTGAATTAACAGGGGAAAAAATTAAACAAACATCATTGGAAATTGAAGCGCTTCAGTTGTCGATAAAAGACAAGGAGGCTGTAATCGCCAGGCAGAAAAAACTGGTCGCAAAAATAATTCAGAATATTCACGCTGACCAGGAAAGAAATTATTTGGAAATAATGTTGACGAACGGCAGTTTCGCGGAATTTTATGATAAAATTCAGTACAAAATGAGTGTTTACACCGATCTTGGAAGATCTGTTAAAATATTGCGTTTAACCAAGGAAGATTTGGAAAGCAAAAAATCGCAGATTGAGAGAAAAAAATTGTCATACGAAAAATTAAAAGTTGAACTTGAAGAAAATAAAGAGCGTCTTGAAGATCAGCAATTAGCTAAACAAGATTTGCTAGTGCAAACGCGATTTTCCGAAATGAAATACAAAACACTGCTCGCTAGTTTAAAGCAGGAGTACCAATCTGTTGAGGGAGAAATTAGAAAATTTGAAGAGCAGGTAAGAAAAAAACTGGAGGCTCAAGATAAGCTTATTGGCGCGGCCGGAGATTTTTTTTGGCCAGTGCCAAGCCGGGTTATTACCGCTAAATTTCATGATCCGGATTATCCATTTCGCAGAGTTTTTGAGCATAGCGGCACTGATATTCGCGCTTCACAGGGCACGCCGGTTAAAGCCGCAAATTCAGGCTACGTTGGACGCGCGCGAAAGTGTTCTTTAGCCTCCTGTTATAGTTATATTTTGCTCATTCATACGGGGAATTTATCAAGTCTGTATGGCCACTTGAGTTTGGTAAATGTTGAGGCAGATCAGTTTGTTAACAAAGGCGATATCATAGGATATTCAGGCGGAAAGCCCGGAACTGTTGGCGCCGGTTCTTTTGTTACAGGCCCTCACCTGCATTTTGAAATTCGTCAAAATGGAATTCCTGTTGATGCCGAACAATATTTGCCTTAAATTTGGAGGAAATTATAGTTATGAAAAAATTAAAAATTGCGGTATTAGTTGGTGGGCCATCGTTGGAGCGAGAAGTGTCGTTCGTCACTGGGAAAGCGATTTTTGACAATCTTGATAGAAAAAAATATACGGTAAGTTTAGTTGAAATGACGAAAGAAGGCCATTTTTTTGTTACCGAGAATAAGGTGAAAAAAGTTATTGATTTTCAAAATAAAGACAAAAATAAGTTTGATTTGATTTTTATCGCAATGCATGGAACGCCTGGTGAAGACGGCACGATACAAGGCATGTTTGAAGTCTTGAAAATTAAATACACTGGTCCAAATACGCTCTCCAGCGCTCTTTGCATGAATAAGATTTACTCGGCGCAGATTTATTTTGCCAACGGTCTTCCGTATCCTGATTTTATCAATTTTAAAAAAGATGGCTGGAAAAATTCAAAAGAAAAAATTTTAGATGATGTAAATAAAAAAATTGGCTACCCGGCGGTTATTAAGCCGGTGGATCAGGGTTCCGCGGTCGGAGTTTCTGTTGTAAGAAATAAAGAGGAACTAAAAAATACTGTTGACAAAACGATTAAGAAATTTCCATGGCTGATCGCGCAAAAATTTATAAAAGGACAGGAAGCGACTTGTGGCGTAATTGAAATTGACGGCAAACTATTTCCGCTTCCTCCCACGCGTATTCTGCCAAGATTGGGAAAATTTTACGATTATAAATCAAAATATAAAAAAGGTGGCTCAACACATATTTGTCCAGCGGATTTTTCGCCGGAAGTTAATTTGGCGATTCAGGATCTTACATTAAAGGCGCATATTGCTTTGGGCTGTCGCGGCATGTCCAGAACGGATATCTTTGTTGGCGATGATAAAAAATTATATATTTTGGAAACCAACACCATTCCCGGCATGACTCCTACCAGCCTCTTCCCTGAAGCAGCCGCAAAAGCTGGAATTGATTTTTCACGAATGCTTGATTTAATTATCAAATCTTCATTATGAGAAAAAGCGATCGGAGCTTAATTAAATTATTCAATCCGGATTCGGTAGCCATTTTAGGCGCCTCCCGTGATAAAAGAAAAATAGGACATCTTGTTTTAAACAATATTATTCAGTCCGGGTTTAAAGGCAAGATTTTTCCGGTTAATCCAAACTCCAAGTCAGTTGAAGGCTTGGTTTGTTATGCTCATTACAAAAATTTACCCGTGACACCTGATTTGGCAATTTTTGCAGTGCCCGCTGAATTGGCCATCACTCTTTTGGAGGACGTGGCCCTAAAAGGAACAAAAAATATACTTATATTTAGCGCTGGATTTAAAGAAGCGGGGCTAGAAGGGGAGAGGAAACAGTTAAAATTGCAATTCATATCAAAAAAGTATGGGTTAAATATACTAGGTCCGAATTGCCTAGGATTTGTGAATAACTTTGAAAAACTCAACGCCACGTTTAGCCGGACAAGCGGAGAAGCGGGCAATTTACGATTTATTTCGCAATCAGGGGCGCTGGCTTCCGCGATTTTTGATTGGGCAGATGATTTTCAGTTGGGTTTTGATGAATTTATCACAATAGGAAACAAAGCTGTTTTAAATGAAAATGCCATCTTAAGATACTGGCTTAAAGAGACAAAAAAACATAAATTTGTGGCTGGCTTATCCAATTGCCGGCCGATTGGAATGTATCTGGAATCCGTAGAAGATGGGAGAGAGTTTATTGAGTTGGCCAAAAAGATTTCGCTTCATGATCCGATATTTATTTTAAAACCAGGAAAATCAAGCGGAGCGAGAAAAGCGATTAGTTCACATACTGGCTCAATGGTGGGGGATGACGCGGTATTAGATTGCGCGCTAAAGGAGGCGGGAGTTACTCGATGCGATGGGGTTGAAGACATGTTTGATCTTGCAAAATTTTTTTCATGGGAGAACGCGCCTGAAGGCCCCAATGTCGCGGTTATTTCCAACGCCGGCGGCCCGGCGGTCATTTGCTCTGATTTTATTGAAGAAAATGGTTTGAAGTTGGCAGAATTTAATGAAAATACGAAGGCCGAATTAAAGAAAAATTTACCAGAATTCGCAAGCGTCTTAAACCCGGTTGATGTGTTGGGCGACGCATTGTCGGATCGTTATGAATTCGCGATAAATACTGTGCTTTGCGAAAAGAATGTTCATTCGCTTGTTGTTATTTTAACGCCTCAAATCATGACAGAAATCGAGCTTACTGCGCAAAAAATTGCGAAATTGGCGAAGAAGTACCGAAAAACAGTTGCCTGCGTTTTCATGGGAGGTAAGATAATTCGTAAGTGCAGAGACGCTCTTGAGTCTAGCAAAATTCCTTTTTTTAGATACCCGGAGCGAGCGATAATGGCTTTGGCAAAAATGTGGCAATGGAAAAAATGGACTAAACAAAAAGCAGAAAAAAGACTTTCCTTCCATCTACTAACAATTCCAAACGCGGCGAAGCAGATAATCAAAAAGGTTGAGAACGACAAGAGGAGTGTTTTTTCAGGGATTGAAGCCAGTGATTTTGTTGGCGCGTGTGGTATTAAAACTCCCGCTTCTCGCATCGTAAATTCTAACCACGAGGCGATCGGCTTCGGTGGCAAAAATTGGCCCGTTGTATTAAAAACATCGTCTTCGGCATTAATACATAAAGCCGATTCCGGAAATGTTGTGACAGGAATTAGTGACACAAACAAATTATTGAAAGCCATCAGCGAACTTTCGCGAAAAATTGCAAGATTGCCAAAAAATTCAAATGGTTCAATCCAAATACAAAAACAAATTTTTGGGGTTGAGGTTATAATTGGCGTAAAGGAAGATAAAAATTTTGGAAAAGTTTTAATGTTTGGAGCTGGAGGCGCTTTGGCCGAGTTAATCTCTGACAAAAATTTAGCAATTTTACCGATTAACAAATCATCGGCGGAAAAACTTGTTTCCGAATCAAGGGTTTTCCCGCTGTTAAGAGGTTATCGCGGACAAAAACCTTGCGCAATTGAAAAATTGGTTGATTTAATTGTAAAATTATCAAATGTCGCGCAAAGTGCAAGCGAAATACAGGAAATTGAAATAAATCCAGTAATTGTTACGGAAAAAGAAGCTTACGCCGTTGACCCGAAGATAATTTTGAAAAAATAGCGCGAAATTTACGGCTACTCTTTGTCAAAAAGAGGATGAAAATCATGGTGCGTTTTCTCCGCGAACTTATCAGAGGCGTGCACGTAGCGGGTCGTCGTGTCTAGCGACTCGTGGCCCAACAGAATCTGGATTGCCGCAGGGTTAGCGCCATTTTCGGCTAAAAAAGTAGCAAACCCATGGCGCAGAGTATGGGCGCTGATGGGAATATTTATATCGAGCAACTCCCGATATTTTTTTATTTTAAATTGCAAGTAATTGGTTGATATTTTTTTATTTTTTTCCTGATTATTTCTGCCCCGGTAGGGGACAAATAACATATCAGACGTGCTATTTCGTTTGGCGAGGTAATTTTTTAAGTGCGCAAGCGCTCGAGGCGTCAAATATACAAAACGTTGTTTTTTTCCTTTTCCAAGCACATAAATTCGTCCAGTTTGGTCAATTTGGTTCACTTTTAGCGATAAAAGTTCGGAAATACGCATGCCAGTGGCGAATAATGTTTCAAGCATCGCTCTGTTGCGTAGAGCGACACGTTCCTCGCCTTCATATTTTATCGGAGCTTCAATAATTTTTATAATTTCTTCAAATTCAGGCACTTGCGCGTGTTTTTTAATGTTTTTAATTAATTTTATCGCGGCAGGGGATATGGGGGTGGTATGATCCATATCTTCCATAAACTTTAAATAAGACCGCAAGGCCGAAAGCATGCGGTTTATAGAGTAACTGCTTAGCTTTTTATTAGGTCTATTGGTTGATATGGCCGTTCTACGGTCAGAAGAGCCCAAATAAGCCTTGTAGCGCAATAAATCCGTCTTATCTATCTTGTTAAATACTTTTTTTATATCTTCGTTTAAAAAATATTCAAAAATTTTTAAATCGCGCTCGTAGTTGTAAGCAGTTTCTTCAGAGAAGTTATTTGCTTTAAGATTTAAAATAAAATCATCTAGATATGGAAGTTGCGGTAAATTGTTTAAAGTAGTCATATTGAACTGAGTGTAAGAGATATTATACTCAATTATATAATACTCTTGAAATGCGGTCAAAGTACTTTTCCACAGCCCTCCCCTTCTATTACTTCCAATAAATTCTGCTGTCAAGACGTAAATCAATATACTCGGTTGGTTTCACCGTTTTTAAAATATTTTTAAGATTATTAATTTGAAAATCTACATCAATAATATCCGGATTGAAATAAATATTCCATGTTTTTGCCGTATCTATCATTACGCCCGCGGAGGGATTGTCTATTTTAAAATATTCAGCCGTGCCAATCCCCTTTTTTAAAAGCGCGGTGTGCCATGCAATTATTGATTCTACTATATTTTGTGGAAGTAAACCAAGCTGATTGTTTTCAATTTTTATAATTTGAGTGTCATAAACTATGGGGTAATTTCCATAGAGAGCCTGAATTTTTTTAAAATTTGGCGTGTAAGTTGAGCTTGCGCCAGAAACATGCGATGTGCTGCTGGTCGCATTTTTAAGAATTGAAAAATTAGAGGGGGTGCCTGACACGGAACTGGCTTCACCCAGATATTTAATTAGACCGCCCCCAGTATCTAGCAAATAATATTTTGAGTTGTTTTCATAGATCACGGAAGAAACTTTTTCTGTAATATTTACAGTAATTTTATTTGGGAATAGTTTGAATACCGCTACGTCTTCAAGCGTAAATTTATTTTTGAGTGATGCCTGAATTTTTTCTGGATTAACTAAAAAATAATTGTCAAACGGAATATAATAGTATTTTGAAAAAAGAAATTGTTCATAAATAAAATTTTTAACCTCCACCTCGCTTAAATTATTTATCCCAACAATCTTTACACTTGTAATTCTAAAATACGGAAGGTACATCGCCAGAAGAAGCCACGCGAGAACGGTTGCAAAAAATAAAATTAAAATCAATCTCGCCTTTGATGTTTTTATTTTTTTAGGCGCGTGAGGTTTATATTTTTGAAAGCTTAATTCAGATCGAAGATGTCTCATGTTTATGTTGTTATTCGAGGTAAAAGCGGATTTATTCTGTCAACAATCTCATAATTTATCGTCCCGGCCCAATTCGCAAGTTCGTCAGCGCTTATTTTCGTTTTATTCTTCCCGCCAATTAAAGTTACTCTATCCCCCACCTTTGTTTTTACATGCGTGATATCAATCATGGATAAATTCATGCAAATTCGCCCCACAATTGGGCATCTTTTTTTATTTATTAAAACAAAGGCGCGGTTTGACAGTCTCCTGTCGTAACCATCCCAATAACCAACCGGAATTATTGCCAGGGTCGTTGGTCTGCTTGTCTTAAAAGTTCCTCCATACCCAACATTTACGCCAGTTCGAATTTTTTTAATTTGTATTATTTTTGTATACCAGCTTAAGGCTGGTTTTAAATCCGCAAATTTTTGCGATCGCGAACTTGGATACAACCCATATAAGCTTAATCCGAGCCTGACCGCATTTCCATGTGTAAACTTGTGCAATATAGATGCGGCAGAGCATGCCATGTGTTTAATTGGAGGATTTATGCCTTTTTTCTTTAAACCCAGCAGAACTTTTTTAAAAATATTGAATTGCTGTCGTGTTAAGGCGGCGTCCTCTTCGCTTGAAGCAAAATGACTGTAGAGGCCCTCAATTTCAATATTTTTAAACTTACTAATTTGCTCAACAAACGTTAAGGCGATATCTGGCAAAATACCGACGCGCGATGTTCCGGTATCAATTTTTACATGCGCCTTAATTTTTTTGTTCATTTTTTTTCCGAGTCTTTGCAAGATTTTAGCCGATTTAATATCATAAATTGGAAAAACTACATTATTTTTTATAGCCAATGATAGATTGCGGCGATCATTTAATTCAAAAAAACTCAAAATTATTATTGGTTTAAGAATATTATTTTTTATTAAATTTACGGCTTCGTCCAAGTTTGCCACGCAAATTCTATCCACTTCCCTATTCTGTTGACAAATTTTGGCGACATTTAAAAACCCGTGCCCATACGCATTCGCCTTAATTACCGGCATCAACAAGACATCTGGGCCAACTAATTTTCGAAACTGTTTGATATTATGCCGAATCGCCTTGGAATTGATCTCAACCCAAGTAAGCATAAATTTCCTTCCTTAGAGTTTAGCAAAACCGGTATATTTCTGTAAAATTTTTGGAACCTTAACCGACCCATCTTTCTGCTGATAATTTTCAATTATGGCTATCGGGAATCTAGAAAGCGGAATTCCGGTTCCGTTTAATGTATGAACATATTCGCACAAACCATCTTCCTTTAAATATTTTATATTCAATCTTCTGGCTTGGTAGTCCGCGCAATTACTCGCGCTGGTGATTTCGCCATATCCGCCCTGCTCGTCTTTCCCGCCTTTCATAGTCATCCACGCTTCCAAATCAAACTTCCTGTACGCCGAGCCGCCTAAATCACCACTTGCAATATCAATTACGCGGTATGGCAACTTAAGACCTTCAACGATCCTCTTTTCAATGTTAAGTAATTCCTGGTGGTATTTTTCACTTTCGGTAGGCACGCAAAATACGAACAATTCAAGTTTTGTGAATTGGTGAACACGATACAAGCCTTTGCTTGTGCGACCATAAGCGCCGGCCTCGGTTCTAAAACAATGCGAGAGAGCCGCATATTTTTTTGGGCCTTTGCTCAAATCCAAAATCTCATTTGCGTGATACCCGCCAACGGCTATCTCGGCGGTTCCAACGAGGCTTAGGTCGCTATTTTCAATAGAATAAACTTGAGTCTCCTCCCCTCTTGGATTAAAGCCAGCTCCTTTTATTATTTCATTTTTAGCTAAATCCGGAGTTTCAAGTAAAATATAACCATATTTTTCCGCGATATCTAAACCATAATTTATCAAAGCCTGATTAAATCTCACCATTTTATTTTTTAAAAAATAAAATTTTGAAGTTGCCACTTTGGCGCCTCTCTCAAAATCAACTAAATCCAGCGAGAGCATGAGTTCCTCGTGATCCTTGGGTTTAAATTTAAAAAGCGTGGGGTTTTTGTTTGTAGAAATTACTTTAAAATCGTCCTCTCCTCCTATCGGCGAGTCGGGATGGGTTAAATTTGGCACTTGCGCGAGCAAATCCTGATACGTTGTGTTAATCTTACTCATTTCCAGCTCGAGCATTTTAATATTATCACCGAGATCGCGAAGCTTTGTTATGTCTTCAACGCTAGGTTTGCCTTTTGATTTCCGATTTCGTTCCGCTCGTAAATCTTCATTTTTTTTTAAATATTCCTTTCTTTTCTCATCCATTTTTAAAAGTTCATCAATGTCAATCTTTACATTTCTGTTTCGGCAGTTTAATATTATTTTTTCTTTATTTTCTCGTATATATTTTATATCTAGCATATTATTAATCTAAATATTTTTTAAGAATTATCCGGTTGCTTTTTGAATGAAAACTTTTTTTGTTTAATGGTAAAAAATTTAATTTCAGAGCTTCTTTATAAGTGTACCAACCATGATCAGACGTTTCCGCATCAGCCAGTTTAAATTGCCCTGATTTTATTTTACAAATATAAAGAACAAGATGCACCTGATAAGCGCCATCAGCGCCACAATTCACAATAGTACTAGGTATGTCCGGCAGTTGTTCTTTTTTTAGAATATCATAGCCAGTCTCTTCTTCAACCTCTCTTTGAAGTGTTTGGGCAAAAGTTTCGCCATTCTCCACTCCCACGCCAGGAAATTCCCATTTATTATTAAACTCCGGACGTAAATCTCGGCGTTTAGTAACAAGCATTTTTTTATCTTTAATTATAATTCCGGCCACGCAAATAATCTGTTTAAATTCATGGTGCTTCATTAAAAAATATTTTATATGATTTATCATCTTCCCTCTGTGACTGATGCTGTTTTTTTCCAACAATGACAATTCGGCAAAAGTTTTTTTAAGGAGTGGGAAATAAAATATGGAGTCATAACCTAAACCAATTCTGCTCTTCTTGCCGATTGTTTCAGTTATCCGTCCTTTTGTTTTCCCAAAAAAAATTGAAAAATTATCATCGCTTGGATCGTAAACGCATCCGGCTGCTTCAAAATACGCGCCGCGTTTTTCCTTCGGGACCCCTTTCAATGCTACCAAAAATTTTTTATTTCGTTCCGCTTCGGTTGCCCCGTAACGCTTCGCGAGTACACCCGGCGCTCCTTCTAAATAATTAACAAACAAGCCCGTGTCTTCAGCAATTGTTAACAATTTGCTTTTTTTTGCAAAAAATCTGGCTTTGACCAGAGCATTTTCCCATGTTGTGTTATACGGCTCCTCTACCTCTAAATTATCCAATTCTAAATCTTTCAAGTTTACAAAATCAAACGGAAGATCTTCCAGCTCAATCTTTATTTCAGAAAATTTTCCGACGTTGCTTGTAGCAATAAGAATTTTTTTCATATCTATTCATTCGTCTCGTTCGCTTCTAAAAGTTCCCTGATTTTAGAGCTTTTATATATTTCCGGCATGAACGGCTTTAAGCGAACGATTTGGACACAATCATCCACCGCGTCTGATAAGTTGTCAATAAAAACTTTTTGATCATAGCCAAGGGCGATTACATCCGGTTTCTCGTCGGCAATTACTTTATATTTGTCTCCTATACAACCGAGGCGGACCTTGTCCGCGATTTTTAATTTTTTTAAATTTTCTAATCTGGTTTCCTCATCATATTTTGGGTCTTTGCCCTTTATATGACAAACTGTGTAATCTCTTGCGACAACAGCGATTAAATAATCGCCATATTCACGCGCTTCATTAAGCAAATGAATGTGGCCATCATGGATTATGTCAAATGTTCCAAAAACTATGACTTTTTTCATAGAATTAAAAAATAATTACAATTGCGGCCTTAAAGTCGGAAAAAGTATGACTTCTTTCAAATTCTGGGCATCTACAAGAAGTTTGATCAACCTATCTATGCCCATCCCGAGCCCCGCGGTCGGAGGCATTCCATATTTTAAAGCATTAATATAGTCTTCATCATACGGCATGCCCTCCTCGTCTCCGGCCCTTCGCAACCGTTCTTGTTCGGAAAATCTCGCCTCTTGGTCTATCGGATCGTTTAATTCGGAGAATCCGTTGCAAAGTTCATTTCCGCCGGCGCACAGCAATTGCATCCTTTCAACATATCTTGAATTTTCGCTTTTCTTTTTTGCTAAAGGTGAAAGTTCAACCGGGTGATCTATAACAAAAATTGGGTTTATTATCTTAGGTCTGACATATTTTTTATAAATCTCATCAACCAATTTTCCATAACCGGCCTTTGAATCCACATCCTCAATTTTGAGATCCACGGCTTTTTTAAACAGTGATTTTTGATCAGAAAAATCTTCAATATCAATTTTTGCGTATTTTTTTATTAATTCTGTCATTGTTTTTCTTGGGTAAGGCGGTGAAAAATCAACCGTCTCGTCCCCTACTTTAAATCTTAATGATAAGCCGGCGGCCTTAATAATCGTCGGTAAAAAATCTTCCATTAAATTCATTAAATCATTATAATCCGCGTATGCCCAATAAAATTCAATCTGCGTAAATTCCGGATTATGATTATTATCTACGCCTTCATTTCTAAAACACTTTGCAATCTCATAAATTTTTTCAAAACCGCCGACAATCAAACGTTTTAAATACAATTCCGGCGCGATGCGCAGGTACAGCGGCATGTCTAACGCGTTGTGATGCGTTACAAACGGGCGCGCCATAGCTCCACCATAAATTGACTGAAGAATTGGCGTTTCTACCTCATAAAAATCTTTTTCATCAAAATATTTGCGGATTTCTTTAACAACGCGACTGCGTATTTTTGCCACTTGCATCGAGCCGTCATTTGCGATTAAATCCAGGTACCTTTGTCTGTATCTTGTTTCAACATCCGCTAATCCATGAAATTTTTCTGGGGGTGGCAGTAAAGACTTGGCGAGAAGTGAATATTTTTTAACAAGGGCAGTTATTTCACCTTTGTGAGTGGTAAAAATTTCTCCGTTAATTTCAACAAAATCTCCTAAATCAAAATTTTTTATAAAAAATTTGTAGTCTTCTTTTCCAAGTTCTTTTTCCGAAAAAGCGGCCTGTAATTTTCCAGACTCATCCTTTAAGTTGACAAAACATATCTTGCCCATTTCTCTCTTCAAAATTATTCTTCCGGCAATATTAACCAGCGTCTTTTCGGGACTTTTTTTAGCCGAATCAAGCGTGCAATTTCTGTTTGATCTGCTTGGGTAGGGATTAATACCGAGAGAACGAAAATATTCTAAACGTTGTTTTCGCGCTTGACCTTCGCCTGTTTGAATCATAAATTATTGTAAATTTTGAATTATACTATGTCTAATATTTGGTATGTCTGTTTACCAGCCGGGGTTTCAATTTCAACGTTTTCGCCAGCTTTTCGTCCCAAAAAAGAGGCTCCCAGTGGAGACTCATTAGAAATCTTGCCGGATAATGGGTCAGCCTCATGAGGTCCAACTATAGTATATTTTTTTAATTTATCGTTATTTTTTATCGTAATTTCGCTTCCTACTACCACAAATCCAGCCTTATTTATAGTTTTTTCAAGAATTTCGGCATGATCTAAAACATGCCGCAGTTCCAACATTCTCCCTTGTGCCCACGCCATTTCTTCTTTTGCCTGATGATACTCGGCATTTTCGGATAAATCGCCCTGTTGTTTCGCCTCGTCAATTTTTGATGCTATCTCTGGAATTTTTATATCCACTATTTCTCGAAGTTCTTTTTCAACTTCTTCATAACCACTTTTGGTTAGGTATTGGGTATTAATCATAAATCTTTTTTACCTCTTATAAGCAAAAATTTGAGCCTTGCGCAGGTACATTATTATGCCATTTTATAATACTTTAAGATCGTCAAAAAGTCAAAATCAACTGTTATATTGCTTGTTCCACCAAATCAAAAAGTCCCTGGCAACCGGCTGGGCTACAATACTGCCTTCGCCCCCTTCTTCTATCAAAATAGTAATAACAACTCTTGGCGATTCAAACGGCGCAAATGCAGTAAACCATGCATGGTTATTTTTATTTGAGCTCCATTGTGCCGTTCCGGTCTTTCCGGCTGAAGAAAAAGCTAGCCCGCGCAACTGTTGGCAGCTGCCATACTCAACGCACGCTTTCATACCCGCTCTTACAACTGCTAAATTTTTGCCGCTTACAGGCAAATTCGCGGTCTCATATTTTATTTTAGTAGCCTTTTTGGTTTCCTGATCTATTATGACGTCAACCAAATGAGGTTTTATAATTTTGCCGGTAGCCACAGCTGAAGTCCAAAGCGCAACCTGAATTGGGGTTACTAATAAATCTCCCTGCCCGATAGATAAGTTATAGGTATCTCCAATAAACCAACTTTCTCCCTTAACAGTTTTTTTCCATTCTTTACTTGGTAAAAAACCTTCCGCTTCGCCTGATAGATCAATGCCTGTTTTTTTTGCTAAACCAAATAATTTCATGTACTCAATCAGTTTATCCGCTCCAAGGCCGGTAAATTTTTTATAACCCCCGCCAATATAATAAAAGTAAGTATTTACAGACCACGCGATTGCTTTTACCATATTCGTCACTCCGTGCCCGCCTAAACTCCAATCTTTAAAAAGCCGCCCTCCCGCAGTCAAGCCCCCTGTGCTCAAAACAGTAGTCCCTGGCGTAACGATATTTTCTTCTAAAGCCGCAACTGAAACTACTAATTTTATTGTTGACCCTGATGGATAAGTGCCGGCGATCGCTCTATTAAATAACGGATTATTTGGGTCTTCAGAATATTTCCTATAATCTTCCTGCGATATTCCACCTGAAAATTTATTTACATCAAAAGTTGGTAAACTTACCAAAGCTATGATCGCTCCATTGTTCGGTTCTATAACTACACCGATAGCCTTTTGTGTGCCGGTTTTTTTTAATGCGATCTCAAGCAAGCTTTCAAGTTTCCGTTGCGCTTCCAGATCTAACGTTAGTTTTAAATCTTGCCCTGGAACGGGCGCGTTTTCACTAAGGATCGTCTGCTCATGGCCAAAGGCGTCAACTTCAACTTTCTTATTTCCGTATTTACCGCGAAGTTCTTTTTCGTAGTATTTTTCCAATCCCATTTTTCCAATATTGTCAGCTAACAAATACCCATTATTTTTAAGTTCTAGAGATTGTTTTTCATCAAGCTTGCCAAGATAACCCAAAATATGGGACAAACTTATGGTGCTTGAATTAGATTTAACCTCAACATTTATTGAATACTGCCTTTTGCTACCTTTTTCTATTGATATTCCAGGCATTCGCGAGCTCTCTATATAAAGGCGCAAGGCTGATTCATAATCAAGATTTTCCTTAATTACTATTGATGCGTAACTGTATGCGCGATATCTTTCCAACAATTCAACAATTTGGCTCTTGGACACCCCGCTTAATTCCTCTACTTTCTTAATTACCTCGTCTCTTTTTTTGGGTTCCTTTGGAACATCCTGCGGAACAAGCGCCAACGAAAAATTAGGCACATTTTGAACAAGCTCATTACCTTTTTTATCAAAAATTACGCCCCTTTCTGAAATTACAGGCTTTATTCTGATTCTATTGCCTTCCGCCAACCCTCTATAGTGCTCACCTTTTAATATTTGTAGATAAAAAATTTTAATTAAAATTATAAAAATACCCAAAATAATAATCAAACTAAAAAAAGAGATTTTTTTAAGATCCACACTTTTGCCAAGATAATCTTTTGTTTGTGAAATCTTGACTTGCTTACCAGACGACCTTTCAAAATTAAAAGACTCTTCCACCCAATCGTGATTATATTTACCTTTTAAATTAGGAGCGCCATCATTTGTTTTGTTTTTTTTAAAAAACATGCGCGCGCGGCTTAAAATGTTATTTTTTTTCTTCCAACATAACCAGTGTTAAGATTTTTTATTACTTTTTTCCCAATTAAATAAATAATCACGAGAACAGAAGTCGTGAAAATAATTTCCCAAAAAATATCAACAAATATATTTACTGAAAAAGAAACCGCTAGGTCTCTAAAAAAATTTGTAAAGAAAGTTAGGGCTAAAAAAAATAATCTATATATTATTACGCTTATAATTGTTGAGAGGAAAACCATATAAATTGTTCTGTTTGTCAAAAGGTTGCTCATCAGCCACGCGATAAATATTACGCTTAACATCATCGAAAGAATGCCAACTCCAAATAAATTACCGCTTAGTAATTCTGACGCGTATGCCAAAACAAAACCTGTTAATAAAACATTAAATCGCGAATTGACTATCATCAACCAAAGTACGACCACCAGAGGGACATTTATGTGATTAACCGGGTAAGGAAAAAAATTTAAAGAAGAGATATGGATTATCAGAATAAAAAAGTAAAAAAGCAGATACTCTAGCAATCTTAAAATGGATTTCATACGCCATTTTCAGTAAGCACGCTTACGATAAATAATTTTGACAGATCAGTAGCGGTAGTTAAAATAGCTTGTTGAAATGGTTGAAACGATTCATTTTGGGCTACAGCAACCTCTCCGATCAGCAAGCCCTTTGGAATATTTTTCTCAAGGCCGGATGTAATAATCTTGTCTCCAACCAAAATAATTTCATTTCTAGGTATAAAATTCATTTTAATGCTTAGTCCGTAGCCACCTTCCACAACTCCCAAACTTTGATCTCTGTTTAATATTGTGGCCGCAATTTTACTTTGATTATCATTTAATAAACGAACGATTGATGTATCTTTTTCCACATGGCTGACAATTCCTACAAGAATACCTTCCCCTACTATTACTGGTTGATCCATGCGAATTCCAGCGGTCTCGCCAGCATCAATGATAATCATTTTTTGTAAGCTGTCAGAATTTTTACCAATAACACTTGTCGTTATCTTTAAATAATTGCTCCCTTGAAAAAAATTTAAAATTTTCTTGAGTTCGGCATTTTCAGTTTCCAAAACTTTAAGTTTTACGTAAGAAACTTCAAATTCTTGCGATTTAACTAAATAAGTTTGATAATTTCGCTTCAATTCGTCGTCTCTTTTAAAAAAATCTGAAAATTGGATGCGCCATACGTTAAGTTTGAAAGATATTGGTTTTAATAAATATCTTACGCCGGACTCAACTCCACTTAAATACCCAGCATAATGTAAAAAAAATAAGATCGCTAAAAAAAGGCTAATTATAATATAAGTTTTTGATTTTGCCGGTCGCATAAAAATTACTTAAGCGGTTTCCTTGTCTGTATTAATAGCGACCTCATTCAAAAGTTCCGGCTCGTCTAAAAGGATGCCAGTGCCGCGGGCGACTGATGTAAGCGCGTCATCCGCTATTCTAACTGGAATTTCCGTGGCTCTGGCTATCAACCGATCCAAACCGCGCAACAGGGCTCCGCCTCCAGATAAGACAATGCCTCTTTCGTGAATATCCGCCACAAGTTCCGGCGGAGTTACCTCAAGAGTAGCTTTAATATTTTCAATAATAGTTCTAAGAGATTTGGCGATTGCTTCTCTAACATTAGAATCGTCTATCATTATTTCTTTGGGTAAACCGGTGACAAGATCCCGACCCCTCATAGGAAAATGCATCGGTTCTTTTACTTCAATCGCGGATCCTATTTTAATTTTAATTTCATCAGCTTGCTTTTCTCCAAGCAGAAGGTTGAAATGATCGCGAGCATATTGAACAATATTTTTGTTAAGTTCATCCCCGGCGATTCGAAGTGATTTCCAAGTAACAATACCCCCCAGAGATATAACAGCAATTTCAGTTGTTCCGCCACCCATTTCCACAATAAAATTTCCAACCGGCTCTTTAATCGGCATACGCGCGCCGATCGCCGCAGACATCGGTTCTTGAACAATTATGACTTCCCTAGCCCCCGCATTTGTGGCGGCATCATTTATCGCTTTAAGTTCAACTTCTGTAATTTCAAGAGGAGCGCCAATGACTATGCGCGGGCGTGTCATAAAATTCATGCTGTTTTCATAAACTTTGTCGATAAAATAACGCAACATTTTTTCTGTTACTTCAAAATCCGAAATAATTCCATTAACAAGTGGACGAGTGGTAATTATGTGAGGCGGAGTCTTGCCAAGCATTTCTCTCGCTTCATTGCCCACGGCCAAAATTTGTTCGGTCTTTGTGTTTATTGCAACTACGCTTGGTTCATTTATTATTATTCCCCTTCCTTTAACATAAACAAGGGTGTTTGCGGTACCCAAATCTATGCCAATATCCTTTCTAAATCGGCCTAAAAAATTACTCAACATACATCAAGAAGCCAAATCTTTATTATTGTATTTTCGTTTCGTAAATAGAATTCCTTCCATAACAAAAAAAAGTAAAAGCAACAAAGTTCCGTTCCACCATGTTAAAAGTCTGGCCTGCAAAAGCAAGAGTCCAAAAATTATCATTAACGAAATTAGAATCCCTTGTCTAAATGTACGTTTTACATGATGAAAAACGGCTTCATCCAATCTAATCATTCGTCTGCGGATTAAAAATCCAATTACTGATACTGTGCCGGTTAGAGATAGGAATAAACTGGCATAGAAAAATATAAAACCGGCGACGCCAGCTTGCTTAGGATCTATGCTGTTAATAACAAAAAACCAAGCCCCCCAACAAATCGCGGCCCCAATTGACATTAAAATCAGGTATTGCCTCAAAGTCATACAGCTCCTTTATTTTATCCTCTTTTACTCGGTTTGGCAAGGTTTAAAAAATAACGATTTTAAGCCAAATATCTTATTCTTTCAACGGTCTGTTTACCGAACTTATTTTTTAATTTTTCAATTATCGTCCGTTCGTTTAGCCGAATTTCTTGCGCCGCAACACTGCTAAGACATGTTATGGCCAAAATTTTATTTTTTAAATACAGCGCGCGGGCGAATTTTTGAATTTCCGCGCCGAGAATTTCTTTTAAAATTATATTGGCCTCGTCAACAACAAGAGAGGCCTCAACGGCTTTCCAAACCACAGATCCGCCCATTTGTTTTTTAAGCAAATCGCCAAGCAACTTCATTGTCATACCTTGTACTGGCAAATATTTTTAAAATCGCAATATTTACACGTGTGCTGGCCCGGGGTTGCGGAAAAATTTCCGGAATTGATTTGCTCGATTGTTTTAATCAGTTTCTCTTGAAGTTTAGAAATTTCTTTTTCATTTCCTAAAAACGAAACGCGCTTGTTGTCGTTTAAATAGTAGAATGTCAATTTTCCCGGCGCGCCAATTTCTCTGTATTCTGGAAGTTGCCGCAGGGCGATTTGGTAAATTATCAGCTGGTCCTTATCTTCGCCCTCAACTTTTTCTTTTGCCTTTCCTGTTTTATAGTCAATAATTTCAAACGAACCGTCCGGCAAACGGTCAATTCTATCTATCTGACCGCGCACCAAATAATTCCCAATTTTAATTTTAAACGACGACTCCAGCCCAACCGGAATTGTCCAATTATTTTCTTCGGATTTATAAAACTCGCGTAAAATATCCTTGCCAAGCTGGTAATATTCTTCGCGTTGGAGCTTTGTATTATACCAATCTTCAATCCATGATTCTTCATAAAAAACAAGTAATTTATCCAACGAAGGCGCTTTGGTGGTTTTTATCGGCGCGTTCTTTCGCGGCGCGTCAAAAAGCGAGTCCTGTCTCACGTCGTTTAACTCGCATAGCCGTTCATAAAATTTATGCATCGCGCCATGCACACTTTTTCCAAAACTAAAACTCGCGCTTCCTTTGGTTGGTATTTTCAAAATGTGCGCCAGCTTGTATTGGTATGGGCATGTGCTGTAAGATTTGATTTGTGAAAATGAAAAAACGTCTGGGAGCTGATAGATGAAGTCGGCCTTGTTGTCATCCCGAGCGAGGATCGCGCCGACGAGGGATCCCTGTCCATTTATCGATTGAGATAGGGTTTCCTCCGGAGCTTGCACTGAACGAAGTGAATGTGTCGTCGGAATGACAGAAAACCCCAGCTCGGCTAAAAACCTGCTGATCTTTTTCGCCCTTGCCCCTCCGTAATCATCGGCGCTTAACAAAAACAATTTTTCTTTCGCGCGCGTTATGGCCACATAGAACAAACGCCGTTCTTCCTGGCAGTGGCTATCCCCTTCCGAGAGCTGTTCTTTAATCAATTCGGCCGGTATTTCAATCCCCTCGCCGCGTCGTCTGGCAGGGAACCTATCCTCAACCAAATTAACGACAAAAACATACTTAAACTCCAGCCCTTTTGCCTTGTGGACAGTAATAATGTTAACGGAATCAGGCGTATCTGATGGCTGATAAAGCGCGCCCATATCTCCTGATTCAAGCACGTAATGAAAGTGTTCTAGAAAGCCGACAATGTTTGGGTTTGATGTTTCTGACTCATACTCATTTACATACTCAAAAAATTCTTTTAACTGATAAATTTGGCGAATCATTTCGCGATTCCCTTTTTGCTCTTCTTTTGTTAATAATTCCAACAACCCTGTTTGTTCTAAAAAGTTATACAGAATTACAGTCGGTTTTTCAGTTTTTGATTTTTGTAAGCCGATTTGAATAATGTTTAATATTGCGGAGGTGTTTTTTTGGCCATTTTCGCTGACTCCAAATTCGCCGGTCCGCTTTAACGCTTCATAAAACGACACACTTTTCCGTTTGGCGTTATATGACAATTTCTGCATGTCTTGCTCGTTAATTTTCCAAACCGGCATGCAGAGCAATCGGTATATTGATTGTGAATCGTAAAAATTTTCCAAGACCCTAAAATAGTTTATACAGTCCAAAACAATTGGCTGACGGTAAAGTCCGGAAGCCGCCAAAAATTCGTATGGCACGCCGGCTTTTTCCAGCGCCGCCATAAATGGTTCGCTGTGGCTATTGGCCCTAACCAAAATTGCAAAATCATCCCAAACAACATTGGAATCGTTTTCTTTAGCCCGGATTATTTCTCTCACAACCGTTTTTACTTCTTCGTCAATAGTTGAACACATAATGTGAACAACACTTTTTTCGTCAGAAGATGGAACCTTCGATGTAAACTCGGGATGATTAGCGCGGCTAATCAATTTTTTATCTAGTTTTAATTTTACCTCCAAGCGATCGGGATTATTATTTTGGATTAACTTGTAGGCAGTGTCTAAAATCTCTTGATTGGATCTATAATTTTCATTTAACACGATTTCTTTTGCCTTGGGAAAGTCATCCTTAAAACGCAAAATGTTTGAAACCGACGCGCCACGAAACGCGTATATGCTCTGGTCGTCATCTCCCACCACCGTTAGATTTGGGTTTTCGCCGGCCAGCAATTGCACCAATTGATACTGCGCCCAATTTACATCCTGGAACTCATCAATAAGAATGTATTTGAATCTTTTTCTCAACTTGTCGGTAATATTTTCGCGGGTTTGCAAAAGTTTTAATGTATAAAAAATCAGGTCGCCAAAATCCAGCGCCTCATTTTCCAAAAGAAGTTGGTTGTATGTGTGGTACGCATTGGCTACTTCTGATAAGCGAGTTTTTTCGTCGGTATTATCTTTATTCAGCTTGTTATCTTCCGCTAAATTCAAGTAGTCGTCCGGCGTTATCAATTCATCTTTGCATTTGTTAAAATGAGTAATCAATTCATGGATGTGCCCGGAGGGATTCCCAAGCGGACTATAATAATCCAAATTAAATTTGTCCAAATTTTTCCTCATTAACATCCACGCCTCGGATTCGGTTGCAAGTTTAAACTTATTGCTTAAACCAATGTCCAGCGCGTATTTTTCCAAAATTTTCTGGCAGAATGAATGAAATGTTGAAATTTGTAAATCAACATACCCGATCTCAATCAGATTATCCACTCGGGTAAGCATTTCATCGGCCGCTTTTTCGGTAAAGGTTAAAGCCAAAACCTCCTCGGGAGTAGCGAGTTTTTGTTCAATTAAATAGGCGATTTTTTGCGTTATAACCGTTGTTTTACCGGTCCCGGCGCCGGCAACGATGATAAGCGGGCCATTGTTGTATTCCACGGCCTCTTTCTGGGCTTTGTTAAGAGTTTGCATAAAAAATAAGAACAGCTTTTTAGGATGTTCTTATTATAATTGAAATGAGCGAGAGAAGCAATAAAACCTTGAAGCTTTTTTAATTATCGGCATCAATAAAACCACCCGCTTGCACTTGCCATAATTTCCTGTAAATTCCATCCCTTTTTGTGAGTAATTCTTTATGTGGGCCATCCTCAATAATACCACCATCTTTTATTACCAAGATGCGATCCATCTTCATGATAGTTGATAATCTATGAGCAATAACAATTACCGTTTTCCCCTTAATAAGCGCGTCCAAAGCTACCTGAATCAGTCTTTCAGATTCTGAATCCAAACTTGACGTGGCTTCATCTAAAATAAGAATCGGCGCGTTGTGTAAGATTGCTCGCGCAATTGCCACGCGCTGTCGTTCTCCTCCTGACAATTTTATTCCTCTTTCACCGACATGAGTTTCGTATTTTTCCGGAAAATCACTTATAAATTCATGACAATGCGCCAATTTGGAAGCTTCAATCACCTCTTCATCATCTGCGTCTGGTTTGCCGTATCGGATATTTTCCATTAAGGAACGATGAAATAAAACCGGATCTTGAGGAACCATGCTCACATTTTTCCACAAACTCTCAAGTTTGATATTAGAAATTTTTTGATCATCAACCAAAATTTTTCCGCTCACAACATCATGCATCCGCAATAATAGGCGCGCAATCGTACTCTTTCCGGCTCCGGAAGGACCGACTAGAGCAACTTTTTCCCTTGGCGCAATCGTTAAATTAAAGTTTTTCAAAACGCTACGAGTTTGATTGTAGGTAAAATTGACATTTTTAAACTCTATCTTCCCTTTCGTAACAACCATATTTTTAGCGTTTTTTGCGTCCTTGATTTCATGAGGTGTATTCAAAATTATGGTCATTTCCTCCGCATCGGCCATATTTTCGTATGCGCGTTGAATAATCTTTCCAAAATCCCAAATTTTCATAAAAATTATCAACAAATACGATTGTACCAATACAAAATCACCAACAGTTAAAATTCCCTGTTTCCACAGTGAGATTGAAAGATAAAAAGCTCCAATTTCCAGTCCTATCATCAGCATGCTTTGAGCGGCTTCAAAATAACTTCCAATATTCCATGTAAACAATCTTAGCTCCCGCACTTCATCATTAATTTTTTTAAAACTTCCAACCTCTCTATTATAACCGACAAATAATTTAACATTAGAATTATTTGTAATCGTATCAGCCATAAATCCGGTGGCTCTTGAATCGGCGGCGCTCCGGAGCAAATCATATTTAATTTTATAACGCGTAAAAAGGCCGTTGATTATTAGAAAAATTATAATCCACAAAAGCATTCCGGCGCCAAGAAGGATATTTCTTTCAAATAACACAATCAGAATCACGATAATCGTAGTGGCCAACGGAAGCAAATTAAAAATTGTTTTATCAGCAAGATCCTCAAATGACATGGTGAATCTATTTACTCTCTTGACTAGTGAACCGACAAAATTATTATTAAAAAAACTAAAAGAATGTTTATGAAGATACTTAAAACATGAATTTGTGATGTCAGCAATTATGTTTGATTCAAAATACGAAGTAGTGAATGTGTTGATTCTCCAAAACACCCACTGTAACAATTCAAGCGCCGCCACCATAAACAACACGTTCATTAAACCGGCCGTTTGGGACTGATTTAACAAATTAAAAAATTGCTTAAAGTAAATTGGCACTATCGCATTTAAAATAGACGCGGCAACCACTGTCACAAATATCACAAAAGCGGAAATCTTGTAATTTCCCAAGTGTTGCCAGTAAATTTTTAATGTCGCTTTTGTGTTATTTTGCATAAATTAACAAAAATCACTACCCGATTTGGCAGCTTACCTTTATAGGAGACGAAAAAATAGCCAAAATGTTACAGCTTAACTCTCTAATTTGCACTCACAGCCACAGCTGCTGTCGCATTCGCAACAGCTGGAGCAAACGGATTCGTTGCAAATACAATTCTCGCCCTCTCGCTCCAATGATATTTCGCATTTTGAACATTTTTCCATATTTGAAACGATGAAATTTTAAGTATTTTAGACCCCTTGGTCCTTCGTTCTTTTCGCCCTGCGAATCAATTCGTCGCGCAACTGCTCCGCGTCCGCTTGTGAAAGCCCTGACAATCGCCCTTCTGCCGCAGCGCCCAATAATCCATAGCGAGATATCTGTAAAGAAGCCCCTGCAGTTTGGATATGCAGATCTGATAACCCAAGTATTCGCGCCAAGATACCGCGGTAAATATCTACATTTTGAATTTTGTCGTATGGGATTGTAACATATTTTTTGGTAATGACGCCCATTGCGGCTTGCCGCGGATAATCACAACGGACTGGCTTCGAAAATACCTCGGAGCTTGCTCCAAGGAACCTTTATTATAGCAAATGCGCAAAAAAAAGCAATGTTTATTTGATAACTTTTACTCCGGCCGGCAAATTTTTTTCAATGCCGTTTAAGTCAAGTTCTGAATAGTCATTTCCCGAAACATTAAAAGTTTTTAAATTTTTCAAATTACCGAGTTCGTTTGGCAGACCGGTTAATTGATTATTTGACAAGTCAAGCACTTCTAAATTTTTTAATTGACCAATTTCCGCCGGAACACCGGTCATAAGATTATCACTTGCGTTGAAAATTTTAAGCTTTTTAAGCTGACCGATTTGAGATTGAATCGCTCCTGTAAGCTGGTTGTTTGATAAATTTAATTCAACCAAATTTGTTTGGTTAAAAACATGCTCGGGAACTTTTTTTAATTGCTGATTGCTCAAGTCCAGTTTATTGCCGGCCACTTGGCTTGTTTGTTTCAGCAATGCGCAACCGCTCAAAAATAAAGTTATGATAATAATTGATAGGAGTTTAAATTTCATGCAGTTTAAAATAATGGATTAAAATTTTGTTTTAACAAATTTTGAGTGGGTAAAAAAAGCGGCTGTGGCAAATTATTCCAATCAAACCAGTCCCACCCTTCGCATTTTTCCGGTTCCATTGTTTTGACTTCGCCTGACGCGAAATCCGCAACCATGTAAATTGTAATGTAATGTTTTTGTTCCACTTCAAAAATATCGTTTACGACGGAGCCGAAACGCAAATTTTTTATTTCAATACCGGCCTCTTCCATTGTCTCGCGACGGGAACATTGTTCCCATGATTCTCCATATTCCAAATGTCCGCCGGGCACGCACCACGCCCCTTCGCCATGAGCGTTTTTTCTTTTACCAAAAAGGACCTTTCCGTCTTTTATAATGATTACTCCAATCCCCACTTTTGGTCGATCGGTCATAAAAAAGATTAGTATCCACCTATATATTAAGCCCAAAACAAAATTTTCGCAATAGACAAAAAACCCGGCGCGAGGCCGGATTTTTGATTATTTTCTATACTTTTTCGCCACTCGCATCTTGTTCACTTCTCTATCGATCAACGCCTGCAGTTTGGCAAAGTCAACATCTTGAACATTTTTAATATTTTTCATTTGTTCTTCGGCTCGTTTGCGCGCCTCTTCCGTTTTTTCCAAATCAATTTCTTCGGCTCTTTCGGCACTATCGGCCAAAATTATGACCTCGTTGTTTCCTCTCACCTCAATAAATCCGCTTGAAACCGCAATGTGATGCTCGCCGTCTTTATCTTTTATTTTTAATTCGCCCGAAGCCAAAACGGAAACCAGTGGAATGTGATTTTTAAGAACAGTAATTTCGCCACTCGTGGTTGGAATGGATACCTGAAAAATTTCATTTTCGTAAACAATTTTTTCCGGAGTGACGATTCTGAATTTAAGCATACTACTTAATATCATCAATACCACCCTTCATATAAAACATCTGCTCTGATTTATCATCATGTTTACCGTCCAAAATTTCTCTAAACCCGCGAACAGTGTCGGATAATTTCACATATTTTCCTTCCGTACCAGTGAATGTTTCCGCGACAAAGAATGGCTGTGACAAGAATTTTTGAATTTTTCTCGCGCGAGAGACGGTTAATTTATCTTCATCTGATAATTCTTCCATGCCCAAAATGGCAATAATATCCTGCAAATCCTTGTATCTTTGTAAAACACGCTGGACTTCAAGCGCGGTGCGGTAGTGTCCTTCGCCAACAATAAGCGGATCTAAAACCGTTGAGCTTGAATCAAGTGGGTCTACTGCCGGATAAATACCCAATTCGGAAAGCGAGCGATTTAATACGACTGTTGAATCCAAGTGCGCGAATGTTGTCGCTGGCGCCGGATCGGTTAAGTCGTCTGCCGGAACATAAACGGCCTGCACAGACGTGATTGAACCCTTGTCAGTTGATGTGATTCTTTCCTGCAAAGCGCCCATTTCTGTCGCCAGTGTCGGCTGGTAACCTACTGCTGATGGCATGCGGCCAAGCAAGGCGGAGACCTCGGAGCCGGCTTGAGTGAAACGGAAAATGTTATCAATGAAAAGCAGAAGATCTTTTCCTTCTTCATCACGAAAATATTCGGCCATTGAAAGCGCTGTTAAAGCGACACGAGCACGGGCCCCAGGCGGTTCATTCATCTGACCGAAAACAAGCGCGGTTTTTTCCAATACGCCCGATTCTTTCATTTCGCGATACAAATCATTGCCTTCGCGGCTTCTCTCGCCTACTCCGGCAAACATGGAATATCCGCCGTGTTCCTGCGCGATGTTACGGATAAGTTCCTGAATGACTACAGTCTTGCCTACGCCAGCTCCGCCGAACAAACCAATTTTTCCGCCTTTCAAGAATGGGCAAATCAGGTCAATAACTTTAATGCCGGTTTCCAAAATTTCGGTTTTTGTTGATTGGTCTTTAAAACTCGGCGCTTTTCTGTGAATAGGATAGGTCTTTTCATTTTTGACCTTGCCCAAGCCATCAATCGCCTCGCCTGTTACGTTAAACATTCTGCCAAGCGTAGCAGAGCCTACTGGAACGGAAATTGGCTTGCCCACGTCAACTACTTCGGCTCCCCTCTGCAGGCCGTCTGTGGTGCTCATAGCGACCGTACGGACATTGTTAGAGCCCAAATGCTGCTGGACTTCAAGCACCAAGGTCTCGCCGTTTGGCATCTTAACTTCCAAGGCGTTAAAAAGGTCCGGTAATTTTTCCGGAAAATTCACATCAACCACTACACCGATAATTTGGGATACTGTTCCTTTGTTCATAAGGTTTGGTTAATTATTTTTTAGCTGTCATTCCGAACGCAGTGAGGAATCTCTGTCCAATTGGCCAACCGACAGAGATCCTTCGCTTCGCTCAGGATGACAAATTGTAATATGAATTATTCCAATGCCGCGGCGCCGCCTGCTATTTCCGCAATTTCTTGCGTAATGCCTGCTTGCCTGGCTTTATTAAAATTCAAATTTAATTCTTTGATCATATCTTCAGCCGCGTCGCTCGCGCTCCTCATCGCCACCATTCTGGCGCTGTGTTCGCTGGCGGACGACTCCAACATCGCCTGATAAATTTGCATCTCAACCAGACGCGGTAAAATTATTTTTAAAACATCCAGTTTGTTTGGTTCAAAAAGATAATTGCCTAATTCAATCTCCGTTTTTTGTTCGTGAGATTTGCTTACCTCTTCAATTTCATTTAACATCTTTTCAAGATCAACTTCTGAAATAGGCAAAACCTGTCTTAATTTCGCGATTTGCGCGATTGTGGATTTAAAATCCGTGTATGCGACGATAACTTTGTCGTAGACCTTGTTTTCATAATCATTAACGACCATTCTTCCGATCGGCAAGGCATCATTCATGTTAGGGGTATCAGACAAATTTGTAAATGATGCGATTAAATTATACCCCATTTTTTTCGCAAAATCCGCGCCTTTTTTTCCGATGCCAATTACATCAACTTCAATTTTATCGCTTGGCGCGACTACTCTTCCACTAACTCTTTGTCTGCTGATATTTTTTGGATCTTTTAATTGCTCGGATGTTTTTCTGATGATGTTTGAATTAAAACTTCCGCACAATCCCCTGTTTGATGTTATCATGATTACCAAAACTTTTTTTACCTGTCTGGCTTCAAGCAACGGGATTTGCATTTTTTCTCCTTGCGAAAGATGAACAAGCAAATCCCAAGCAAGCGTTGCGTAATTTCGAGTATCCAAAGCAGCGCTGACGGCTTTTCTCATTTTTGCCGCCGCGACCATTTCCATCGCTTTCGTAATCTTTCGCGTGCTTCCGACGGATTTTATTCTTCGTTTGATTGCTTTGGTGTTTACGGCCATATAATTCTGTCATCCTGAACGCAGTGAAGGATCTCTGTCCATATTGTTTTGACGAACAAGACAGAGATTCTTCGTATGCTCAGAATGACAACTGATAATAAACTACTTCTTAAACTCCTCGCAAGCCGACTTTAATTCCGCTTCAATTTTTTCGTCCCACTCGCCTGCGGAAATTTTATTTAACAGCTGTCTTTTGCCCTTGCGCATAAAATCCGCGAACTTTTTTTCAGCGACCGGAATATCTTTTACCGCAACGCTGTCAAAAAACCCATTGTTCGCCGCATAAATAACAGCAACTTGATCTTCAACCGCAACCGGTTGGTACTGTGGCTGTTTCAAAAGCTCTGTAATGCGTTGACCGCGGTCAATCTGTTTCTTTGTTTCCGGATCCAAATCGCTGGCAAACTGCGCAAACGCTTCCAGTTCTCTAAATTGCGCCATTGCCAATTTCAATTTGCCTGCAACTTTTTTCATTGGTTTAATTTGAGCGGCTCCGCCAACGCGTGACACAGAAATACCGACATTCAAAGCAGGACGGATGCCCCGGTAGAACAAGTCGGTTTCCAAAAAAATCTGGCCATCGGTAATGGAAATCACGTTTGTCGGGATGTACGCTGTCACATCGCTTGCCTGTGTTTCGATTATAGGCAAAGCGGTGATAGATCCGCCCCCGGATTCTTCGTTTCTGCGGCAAGCGCGTTCCAATAATCTTGAATGTAAATAGAAAACATCGCCTGGGTATGCCTCACGGCCAGGTGGTCTGCGGAGCAAAAGCGAAATCTCGCGGTATGCCCATGCCTGTTTGGACAAATCGTCATAAACGCATAAAACATCTTTGCCCTGATCCATAAAATACTCGGCCATAGCAACACCGGCGTAAGGGGCGATGTATGCCAACGAGGCCGGTTGTGACGCGCCTGCGACGACAACAATCGTGTAATCCATAGCGCCCGCTTCTTTCAGTTTGGCGACGATACGCGCAACCTTAGATTCTTTTTGACCAATGGCAACATAAACACAAATCATGTCCTTGCCTTTTTGGTTGATAATAGTATCAATCGCAACCGCGGTTTTTCCGGTTTGGCGATCGCCGATAATAAGCTCTCGCTGTCCGCGTCCGATTGGAATCATAGCGTCAATCGCTTTAATACCTGTTTGCACCGGTTGTGTTACCGGCTGACGTTTCATTACGCCCGGAGCAATTTTTTCAATCGGATAAAACCTTGAGGATTTAATATCTTTTCCACCATCAATTGCTTGACCCAGAGGATTAACAACACGCCCAATCAATTCTTCTCCGACCGGCACAGACAAAATTCTGCCCGTTCTTTTTACAGTATCCCCTTCTTTAATATGTTTATATTCTCCAAGCAACACGCAACCTACGGTTTCTTCCTCAAGATTTAGCGCCAAACCAAAAGTTCCGCCTTCAAACTCAATCATTTCGCTGGCTTGAATTTTTGTTAAACCGGAAAGACGCGCGATGCCGTCGCCTACTTCTATAACTTTACCGGTTTCTTCTTTTTCAACTTCTTTTTGAAAAAGAGAAATATTTTTTTTCAATTCTTCAACAATGGAATTGGTTGACATATCTATTTAAATTAATTGATTTTTTAATCTTGATAATTGTTTTTTTAAACTCGCGTCGTAAACGATATTATCAACTTTTATTCTGATTCCGCCAATCAAATTCGGATTCGTTGTTTCTTTTATCTCCGCGTTGTCTCCGAATGTTTTTTTAATTTTGCTTAATGTTATTTTGCTTAACTCGCCGGCTGACTCAACTTCAACCTCTTTAATGCCATCCTGATTTTTTGAGTACCTTTCAAATTCATCTATTATATATTCAATTTTCTTTAACTTTCTATCTTTTAAAAGCAATGACAAAAATTGTTTCGCGACTTCATCCAAATGATTCTTTGGCGCGTCTTTTGACACCTCATACAACGCTTTTGCGTATTGTTTGTTGCTTTTTTTCATACCAATTAGATCTTCATGCTTTCTACCGCTTCTTCAATAATTTTTTTATCTTTTGTTGAATCCAATTTGCTGGAAAGAATTTTTTCCGTGGCCATGACTACTAAATTCGCGGCCTGCTCCCTTACTTCGTTAATTGATTCATCGCGTTCGGCTTTGATATTTTTTCTTGCCTGCTCCACAAGCAATTCTATGTCTTCCTTGGCTTTCACCTTCATATCATCGCCCAATTTTACGGCTTCCTGTTGGGCTTTCTCAGTTATTTTATTCGCTTCAACTTTTGCGTCATCAACCCTTTCTTGAAATTTTCTTTCACTCATCATTAAATTTGTTTCAACTTTTCTGGAATTTTCAATACTGGCATCAATCATTTTTTGCCTTTCGGCCATCTTTTTTGTAAGCGGTTTAAGAATTAAAAACCATAAAATCAAAGCAACCGCGATAAAATTGATTAACTGAAAAATAAATAGTGTGCCGTTAATGCCGAGGGAGGCCAGCACTCCGCCATCAGCTGCGGCTTCGGTGGCATGCCCTGCGCCCTCTACGGCTTTTTTAATAGGTTCTGACGCGTATACAGTTTCAATAAAATTCATATATTTTATTTTGTCATTCTGAGTGAAACGAAGAATCTCTCTCTACTGGTTCTGATAATACAGACAGATATCCTTCATTACATTCAGGATGACATTTTAAATAAGTCAATTCCATTGGGCTCTTATGAACCCAATGAGTTGAATTACTTCAATGTGAAAACAACGACCAACGCATAAATAGCGATGGCTTCGGCAAACGCGGCGCCGAGCAACATCGGAACGAATAATTTGTCCGATGCCTCCGGGTTGCGACCGATGGCTTGCATGGCTTTGGCAACAAGATTGCCGATAG
>ERZ1292629.140-Hain-H43-01um-R1-140-length-72759-cov-6_pt1 | contig 72759 bp, 89 predicted proteins | sample MGYA00564399_ERZ1292629 | MGnify/ENA primary metagenome ERZ1292629 (study PRJEB36523, sample SAMEA6512636) | groundwater metagenome | collected 2019-01-08 | study: AquaDiva: Metagenomics assemblies of 32 groundwater samples
TATTGCGCCGGAGTGGTTGTTGCGTTAGTGCGGAGACCCGCGGCGTTTCTTAGGGAAGAAATTGCTTCCACAAGATGGCCGTGGCCTTCCCTAATGATAGCGCGGAGTTCGGCGACTTTGTCCTGAACCGCCTTTATTGCGTCGCGTGGCGTTGTTGCCGTGGAGATTCCCTTAACGGCGGTTTTTATTTCCTCAAGCTTGGTTTTTGCTTCCGCGATTTTTGCTTTCGCTAGCCCAACGTGTTTTTTTGCTTCGGTTACGTTCGCGCCTTTCTTTTCAAATCTGGCGATGAGTTCGCCCGCGCGGACGATTTGCCTTTCCGTGTTCTCGATTATTTTTTCCGAACTTGTGACAAGTCCCTGCGCTCGTTTTTCCACGGCGTTTTTCTTTGCCGCTTCCAGGGGGCGCGTATCCGGCTTTTTTACGGCGGCTCTTTTTAATTTTTCTTTTGCCTGTTCCTTAACCTGCGCGGCTTTTGTTGCCGCCGTAGGAACCGTGGCATTCGTTTGCGCCAACGCTATCCCCGCAAAAAGAAGCGAAATCGCTCCTATCCCGATGCTTGCTGATAGTTTTTTCATATATTTAACTTTGTATTATTTATAATAACTTTCCCATTATACAACAAAACCCACAATCAAGGAGGCCTGTTGATAATTTTTAAAAACGTCTTTTATTTAGCCATTTTCTCCGCATAGTCTTTCATGGACTTTTCGGCTATTTTGATTGCCTCGTCGCGCCCCATCCATTCGCCGACAACCACTTTTTTCTTTTGCAATTCCTTGTATACCTGGAAAAAATGTCTGGTTTCGTCAAGAAAATGCGGCTCTATGTCTTCTATTGAATTTATTTTGCCGAATCTGGGGTCTTTTTCTGGAACGGCAAGTATTTTTGCATCATCCTCCCCGGAGTCGTTCATTTCAAGAACTCCTATGGGGCGTACTTTTATCAGACACCCCGGAACGAGCGGCTCATGCCCCAAAACCAAAACATCAAGCGGGTCCCCGTCTTCCCAGAGCGTCTGCGGCACAAAACCATAATTTGCCGGATAATGCATGGGCGAATAAAGGACGCGGTCAAAAATAATAAGCCCGGTTTCTTTGTCCAGTTCGTATTTTATGCGCGAAAGTTTAGGAATTTCTATTATTACGTTTAAACTTTCTTTTGTTCCGGGTTTGATATCGTGCCAAAGATTCATCCTGTTAGAAGTTAAATTCTAATAATTTTTTAATATTTATAGAAGCCGCAGGCGGATTCGCGTAAGAAGTATAGCAAATCAATAAATTTAGGTGAACTTCTAACAGGATTCATTGGATTAGTTTTTAGTTGTTAGTTTTTGGTTAAAGATGCGGGCAAAGCCGATTTATAGTGTCAGTGTAAGGCGTACCGCGGTTTTTTGCAAAAGATGGGTACGGTTATAAAGTTACTCTTTTCCTTCCTCCACCTCAACCGTGTTCCCGTCGCTTTCAGCTATGTTTTCTCCCGAAGAAGAAGAAATATCTATTTTGTATCCGGTCAATTTTGCCGCCAAGCGTACGTTTTGTCCGCCTTTCCCTATGGCAAGCGATTGCTGGTCTTCGGAAACTGTTATTTTCGCGTGGCGTGATTCCAAATCAAGCGTTACGGCAAGGACTTTGGCGGGGGATAGGGCGTCGGATACGAATTTTTTCGGGTCCTCCGACCATTCTATTATGTCTATTTTTTCGCCCGATAGCTCGTTCATGACGGTTGTAACGCGTACGCCGCGCTGTCCAACGCATGAGCCGACCGGGTCAACATGGCTGTCGCGCGACATTACGGCGATTTTTGAGCGTGAGCCCGGTTCGCGGGCGATTGATTTTATTTCAACCACGCCGTTTGCGATTTCCGGCGCTTCTTGGCGGAAAAGTTCTTCCAGAAATTTAGGATGGGTGCGCGAAAGGCGGATGTTTACGCCGCGCGGGGTTTCTTCCACCGAATAAAGATAGGCGCGGATGCGCTCCCCTTGCCTGTAGCGTTCGTTCGGGATTTGCTCGTCAAAGGAAAGTATCCCCGTCGTGCGCCCAAGGTCCATAAAAACATTGCCGCGGTCTATGCGCTGGACGATCCCGGACACAACCGTCCCTTGTTTTTCGCCGAATTCGCCTATAACGGAAGAACGTTCCGCTTCCCTGATGCGCTGAATGATAACCTGTTTGGCCGTTTGGGCGGCAATGCGCCCGTAATCGTCCTTGGCTTCAAGCGGGAAAATTATTTCATCTTCCAATTTGGCATCCTTTTTTATTTTTTTGGCGTCATTGATGAGAATATGGTGTTCCGGATTGAATCTCGCGCGTTCATCAATGGGCTCTCCTTCGGCCGGTTTTTCCTCCTCCTCGCCTTCTTCTTCCATGCGCACAAGAGATTCATCAACTACGATTTTTACTTGGTAGAACTCGGTTTTGCCGGAATCAAGGTCAAACTTGGCACGGACAATTTGCCCCTTTTTCCCGTAATCTTTTTTGTAGGCGGCGGCAAGAGCCTGTTCTATGGCGTCTATAATTTTTTCTTTTGGTATTTTGCGCTCTTCCTCAAGCTGTTCAAGCGCCGACTTCATTACTTTTAGGTCTAGCATGGAATTAGTTTATAGTTATTAGTTTTTTCGGCCCGAGGCCGATCCGCCTTGGGCGGAAGTTTTTAGTAAGATACATCCTTCTTGCTAAACAATTTACTCGCCTTGCTCGTTAATTTAACAAAAAAACCCCTCGTGCGGAACGGGAGTTACTGGGTAAATGATACTTGGTTTCAAAAAAAAGTCAAACTCGTTTAACTTTGCGTATATGGGTCGTCTATGCGCGAAGTCCCTGTCCCCGGCTGGGTGCCCATGAGTCCGTCGGACGTCATTTCCACGCATTCTTCCGCCACAAGTATTTCGCATTGCCCGGAATTTTTTTGGTATGTTCCAAGAAGATACTGGGCGTAAAGAGCGTTGTTGTTTGCGTATATTCTGGACGAGGAATCATTTACCAGCTTTAGAGTACTTTCGGACGCATAGTCGTTAATGTACACAAGATTGTTTGAAGTGCAGGTGCAATTAAGCGTCATATTACGCATACCGCCATACGGTGTTTCTCCGCCGGCATCCTGCGCCGCCGCGTATTCCAGCGTTTTTAACGGCACGAATGACACTAAAAAAAGCGCCGTTAAAAGTAGCCCGACTTGTGAAATTTTTTTCTCCATGGCGTTTAGTTCCCCGTATCCAATAGAATAGCAGTTACATCAACGAGAAGTCGATACGACGCGCTGGTTCCGTTCTTGTTCCCGACGCTTATTAATACGGGAATTTGCGCATTCCCCGAGGAGTTTACCCTCTCTCTAATGTTTTGGCTTATTGCCGTTACCACCGCGGCATAATTTTTCTTCGCGCCGGCGCTTGCGTTTAGCGCCTGCTCTTTTAACTTGTCGCCGGTTGAGAAATGAAAATTTATTCGCAAGGTTATTCCGTCGGGGGAGGCGATGCCAACATAGTCATTCCTTGGCTCGCTTGATATCAGTACCGAATTCCCGGCCGCCGTAAAACCGGAACCGCGGATTACGACTTCCTCGGTGCTTTTTGTGACTACTGTTGGAGAAATTGAGGTAATGACGGGAATTTCTTTACTGTCGGAAGGCGAATTGGCCAATTTTTCTGTATCCGCTTTTGATTTTGAAAGAAATGAGCGCGTGTATGAGCCGACTACTCCGGTTGGGGAAGAGGCTCCCGCTGGCGTTAAAATATCAAAGCTGTATTTTTTCTGGAGTTTAATCACGGCTTTTTGCGTCATTGCGCCGAAATAATCGGTTTCATTGCCCGGCGACCCGGCGCCCGTTTCCGCCACCCGCGTGTCGGCGTCGCTGTTTAAAAATTTTTGGAGTTCGCGCACGTCTTTTCCCCGGTCGCCCAATTTTAAATTGCGAAAGAGTACGCCGTGAACTGCGGCTGGCAGCGTTAACATTATTATTACCGCCACCGCTCCCAATATTTTTCTCTTTTCCATGGGTAAATGATAACAGCAAGCACGGCGGTTTTCCATCTTGGAACAATCGGGGCTTATCTAGTAAGAGAAACCTATTATATACTTATAGATAATGCGCATCAGCGAGGAACAGTTTAAAAAATTTTTGAAAGATTCGGGGATTATTTCCGCCGCCGACATTGAGCGAGCCGAAAAACAAGCCAAGATAAAAAAAATAGACCTCGGAGAATTTATGGTTTCGGAAGGAAAACTTTCCGAGAACGATTTTAGGCGTCTTCAGGCGTACGTGGTCGGTATTCCGTTCGTCAGTTTGAAAAACGAGAAAATAGACTTTGAAATACTTTCACTTATTCCGGAGCCGATTGCGCGCAATCACAATATTGTAGCTTACCGCAAACGCGGCGGTGAGCTTGAAGTGGCAATGCTTGATACGAACGACCTTTCAGCCATTGATTTTGTGAAAAAGAAAGTCGGGTTAAGAGTTTTGCCGCGCCTTACTGACGTGGAATCCATTAAAAACACTCTTCAGCAATATACCCGGACGCTGAAGGCGGAATATGACGACATAATTAAAAGAGAAGCCGAGGCGCTGAAAAAAGAGGCAAATAATTCGGATGAATCGGAAGAATCTCTTAAAAAAGCCGCGGTTGACTTGCCGGTTGTGCGCATCGTTGACGCCCTTATTTCCCACGCCATCGCTTTAGACGCTTCGGATATTCATATTGAGCCGGAAGAAAAAGATTTACTTATTCGTTATCGCATCGACGGCATCCTTCGTGATGCCATGACGCTTCCTAAAGAGGCGGCAACCGGAGTTTCTGCGCGCATAAAAGTTCTTTCCGGGCTAAAGCTTGACGAAAAACGTTTGCCGCAGGACGGCCGCTTCAAAATTGAGCGGGAAGGGGAGAGCGTATCGTTCCGCGTTTCAACTCTCCCGACATACTTTGGCGAGAAAACGGTAATGCGCCTTTTGCGCGAATCTTCTTCGGGGTTTACCCTGGAAGGGCTTAGTTTTCACGGAGAGGATTTGGAGCGTTTGCACCAGGCGTTGTCTCAATCTACGGGAATGATTTTGGCTACCGGCCCTACCGGTTCCGGCAAAACAACCACTCTTTATACTATGCTTGATATTTTAAATACGCCCGACGTCAACATCTCAACCATAGAAGACCCGGTTGAATATCAGATGAAAAGAATTAACCAGACGCAGGTTAAGCCGGATATAGGCCTCTCTTTCGCAAGCGGGTTAAGGTCTCTGGTGCGCCAAGACCCCGACATTATAATGGTCGGTGAAATCAGAGACAGCGAAACAGTGACGCTTGCGGTCAATGCCGCCTTAACCGGCCACCTGGTCCTTTCCACTCTTCATACAAACTCAGCCGCCGGCGCTATCCCGCGCCTTATAGACATGGGGGCAGAACCATTTCTTTTAGTTTCCACTTTAAACGTGATAATCGCCCAGCGGTTGGTCAGGAAACTTTCTTCCACAAAAGAAAAATATCTGCCGACGAAGGCGGAACTCTCCGCCTTGGGAGAAAAAGTTGACCTTGAGCGGGTCCTTAAATTTCTCAAGGCTGAAAAAATCGTTTCTCCCGTCGCAACTTGGGGCGAGATTCCTTTTTATCGCGCCGCCAAAGGGAAAGGGGAAGATGATGGATATTCAAGCCGCATAGGCATTCATGAAGTAATGAATGTCAGCCCGGCCATAAAGGAACTAATCATTAAAAATTCTACCTCGGACGAAATAGAAGCGCAGGCAAAAAAAGAGGGAATGATGACAATGCTTGAAGACGGCATATTTAAAATCGCAAGCGGCATTACAAGCATTGAAGAAGTTATGGGGGCGGTTAATCAATAATTATTTATGCAGTTCACGTTTAAGGCGCGAAATAAAGAAGGAGGAATAATTGAAGGAGTTCGAGATTCTTTCGATAAATTGTCTCTAGCTCGCGATTTACGCGGAGAAGGGCTCATGCTTTTTTCCGCCGAATCGCTCCAAAAAGGGAAAATACTGGAAATTCTGGCAAAAATCAATCTCATAACTTCGTTTATAAGTTTGCGCGAAAAAATTGTATTTGCCAGAAATCTTTCAGCAATGATTTCCGCCGGGCTCGCCCTTTCTCGCGCCATTGAAATTCTGGAAAAACAGACTGCCAATGAAAAATTCAAGCTCGTCATAGCCAGTCTTTCGTTTAATGTAAAAAAAGGGAAAACTTTAAGCGAGTCTCTCGCGGAACATCCTAAAATTTTCTCGCCGCTTTTCATCGCCATGGTTCGTTCGGGGGAAGAGTCCGGCGGGCTCGCTAAGGCGCTCAATGAAACAGCCACTCATCTTGAGCAAAGCTATAATTTAATCAGGAAAGTCCGCGGGGCGCTCATTTATCCCGCCATCGTGGTTACCGCGATTGTAGGAATAGGAATTCTTATGCTCATTTACGTTGTTCCAACTCTCACATCAACGTTCAAGGAATTAAAAGTAGAATTGCCGGTGAGCACAAAAACAATTATTTTGATAAGCGACTTGCTTGCCAATTACACAGTTTCTTTCCTTGCGCTTCTTGGGGCCGCCCTATTTTTGTTTTTTCTTTTTCTTAAAACAAAAATCGGGGGAAGAACTCTTGATTTTGTCCTGCTTCGCCTCCCTGTTTTAGGCAGTCTTGTTAAAGAGGTGAACACCGCGCGCACTACGCGGACCCTCTCCTCTCTTATTGTTGCCGGAGTTCCGATTACCGGCGCCATTTCCATAGTTAAAGATGTTCTCCAAAATTCATTTTACAAAGAAACGCTTGATGAAGCCCTAATTTTAGTTGAAAAAGGCTCGCCGCTTTCCCAAATGTTTAGGGAAAAAACTTCGCTTTACCCGGTCATGGTCGGGGAGATGATGGAGGTCGGAGAGGAAACCGGGAAGCTTTCCGACATGCTTGCCGATGTGGCGAAATTTTACGAAGAAGAAGTCGATTCCGCTACGCGCGACCTTTCAACCATTGTTGAGCCGGTCCTGATGATTATCGTCGGCGGCGCAGTCGGGTTTTTTGCCGTTTCCATGATTACGCCCATGTATTCGCTGATGAATAATGTGTAAACACGTGTCAATGATTTCAAAAAGCACCATGGCAAAAATTAAATCAAAAAGCGGGCTAACGTTGGTTGAAATTTTAATCGTCATCGCCGTACTCGCGATACTTACCGCGGTTGTCGCCGTCCCTTTTTCTTCTTTTCGCGAAGCGCAAGCGGTCAATTCTTCCGCCGCCCTCCTGGTTTCGTTTCTTAAAGACGCGCGAAGCGCGGCGGTTTCTTCAAAAGGTTCGTCGCAATACGGCGTTCATTTTGAAACCGCGCGCGCGGTTTCTTTCAAGGGCGTCGCCTGGAGCGAACCATCGCCCGATAATCGCGAAATACCTCTTGATTCGACAGTTTCCATTTCCTTGATTTCTCTTGCCGGGGGCGGCAGTGATGTTCTCTTTGAACAGCTTACCGGCGAGACTTCTCAATACGGCACGATTGAGGTTTCTTCCAAGGCAAATCCATCTAAAAAAAAGGTCATAACTATTCTTCAAAGCGGGGTAGCTTCGCATTATTGATATAATTTATTTATGCGCCTTAAAGGAAGAAAAAAAAATTGCGGATGGAGCCTTATTGAAATCATTGTCGGTTCGGCCATAGTTACTCTCTCGATTTTCGGTGTTCTTTCCGTTGCTAAAAGTTCCCTTGAAGCGTCGGAGCGGGCGCTTCGGACGGCACAAGCGGGGTTTATCCTTTCTGAAGGAGCCGAAGCCGTTCGGTCAATGCGTGATTCGTTATGGCAAAATATTTCGTTATTGTCCACGACGACGGTTTACAGGCTGTCATTTTCAACAAGCACGAATAAATTCGCGACCACAACCGGGGTTGTTTCCATAGATGGGTTATTTGACAGAACATTTTCCGTTCGCGATGTCGCAAGGGACGGAAACGGCAATATCGCGTCTTCCGGTGCTTACGACAGCGGCACAAAAAAAATAATTATGAACGTTTCATGGCTCTCTCGCGCCGCCACGACGACGAAATCGGTTGAGTTTTATATTTCCAACATATGAAATTTTCTCGTAAAAACGGAGGTTATACGCTCCTTGAACTCATAGTTTATGTTTCCGTGGTCGCGCTTCTCGCCGTCATTTCGGTGCAATCCACGCTTTCTCTTACGCGCACATTTTCTGAGGCCAAATCTTACGGCGATATTCGCGAAAGCGGCACGGCCTCCCTTGAACGAATAATAAAAGAAATACGTTTCGCCTCGTCCGTTAATCTGCCAAACACGACCTTAAACTCAAATCCCGGGCGCCTTACTCTCAACACTACAGACGAGTTAGGCAATCCGAAAACCGTTGAATTTTATGTTAGCGATAACAGTCTGCGTTTAATAGACGGGGGGGTTGATAAGGGGGCGCTTACCGGGACTAATATTTTGCTTGATAGCATTATTTTCCGGCAAGCGACGACGGCAAGAAGCACGCTAATTAAAATGGAACTTACTATTCGCGATACCCGTTCCGGTAATTCCCGGTCGGCTAATTTTTACGGAAGCGCGGTTACTAGGGGGGCATATTGAACATAAAACATAGAACCATGAATCATGGACTAAAAATTTCCGCCCAAGGCGGATCGGCCTCGGGCCGAAAAAACTACCAACTAACAACTGCCCAAGGTGGTCAAGCCGCAATCACCGCCGTGGCATTTCTTTTATTGGTGTCATTATCGCTTGTTTTTGGCGTTTCCAATTCCGCAATTCGTGAAGTAAGAATCGCTTCCGACTCATTGCGTTCAGTACAAAGCTATTTTGCGGCGGAATCGGGAAGTGAAGATGTCACTTACCGCCTGAAAAACGGATTGCCGACGGCGTCTTCTCAAACTCTTTCCGTCGGCGGGGCCACGACTACAACCGCGGTAAGCGATTTGGGAGTTGACGGTAAGGAAATTTTATCGAGCGGAGACACCGAATCGTTGGTCCGGAAAGTTAGAACACGCCTAACGGTGTCGTCCGGCGCCTCGTTCAATTACGGCGTGCAGGTCGGAGACGGAGGATTTTATTTGCAAAATAATTCGTCAATAAGCGGTAATGTTTATTCAAACGGGTCGATTGTCGGCTCCGGTTCAAATATTGTAAAAGGCGACGTTGTTTCCGCCGGGAGTTCCGGCTCGATTTCCGGCGTGCACGCGACTTCAAGCGCTTACGCGCATACCATCAGCAATTCAACCATAGATAAAAATGCTTATTATCAGAGTATTTCCGGAACGACGGTTTCCGGGACAAAATATCCCAATTCTCTTGATCAACCAAAGCAAAATTTGGCCATCCCGGATTCATTAATCGCGCAGTGGGAAAGCGAAGCGGCTTCCGGCGGGACAGTCGGGAGTCCTTGTCCGTATAAAATTACGAATAACACCACTATCGGACCGAAAAAAATTTCTTGCGACCTTGAAATAAGCGGCGGACCGATTGTCACCATTACAGGTCCTTTGTGGGTCACGGGGAACATAACCGTGAGAAACACGGCTACGTTAAAAGCCAGCCCCTCTCTCGGCAACAAAAGCGTTGTTCTTATCGCCGACAATCCCGCCAACCGTACGATGGGCAGCAAAATAAACATAGATAACAACATTACTTTTTCCGGCAGCGGATTCCCAAGTTCGTACATATTGATGATTTCTCAGAATCGGAGCGCCGAAATCGGCGGCAATGAAGAAGCTATTGAGGTAAAAAACAACATTGAGGGGGATTTGCTGGTATATGCCGGCCACGGAGAAATATCTCTTGAAAACACCATTTCTTTAAAAGAAGTAAGCGGGTACAAAGTTATCACAAAAAACTCGGCGGAAGTGGTATATTCAACCGGTCTTGCCAATTTACTTTTCACCTCCGGTCCCGGTGGTTCATTTTCTATAGACGGCTGGCGCGAGGTGAAGTAGTTAGTTGGTTAGTTTTTTAGTTGATAAGTTAATAGTTGCTCTCCCTGCGGGTTCATGTTTTAATTAAAAAGGTCATTAGTGCGTTCCTTAAGCAGGGGCCGCATGGATAGTTCTTGACTACGTGCATGGCCAATCCTTGAAAAGGAGATAGGCATGAAAACCCAACCTCCGCGCTCGGACGGCTTCACCGAGCGCATTGCGCCGTCGATCGCTACCTGAGGCCCGGCCCGACTCTGCCATCCCTCGCGGGATGGAGCAACAACCGGCCCAGCGAATCACCGCTGGGCCTTTCCATTTGCCGAAACCCCGTATGGTAGAATGGAGGAAATTCAATGAAGAAGCTTATCGTTGGAAACTGGAAAATGAATCCCGCAAGCTTGCGCGCCGCCGTGGAACTTTCCCGAAAAATACAGGCGTTTGCCCGCCGCCGCAAAAATGTTTCGGTCGTGATTTGCCCCCCAGCTCCTTTTCTCGGTTCAATTTCCGGAATTTCCGGAGCGCAGGACGTGTCCGTGGAAAAAGAAGGAGCCCATACCGGAGAAATCTCGGCTGAAATGGCAAAAAGCGCCGGGGCGGCTTACGCGATAATAGGCCACTCCGAGCGGCGTTTGCGCGGGGATACAAACGACATCGTCAATTTAAAACTAAAACGCGCCCTCTCCGCAGGACTTACTCCAATTCTCTGCGTTGGAGAACGCGAGCGCGATCAAAACGAACACTATCTTTCGGTGATTTCTTCGGAAGTGAGGCACGCGCTTCTCGGTGTTCCAAAAAACAAAGTTTCAAAAATAATTTTTGCTTATGAGCCGGTTTGGGCAATCGGCAAAGGCTCAAGTCCGCTTAACGCCGATGAAGCTTTTCACATGGGGATTTTTATAAGGAAAGTTATTTCCGACATTGTCGGAGATTCGGCCGCCAAGCGCGCCCGAATTTTATACGGCGGTTCGGTTGAACCGAAAAATGCCCACGAATTTTTCTCGGTCGGGAAAGTGGACGGGCTTCTGGTCGGACGCGAAAGTTTGTCCGTTGCGAATTTTTCGGAAATTATCGCTCATGCCGCGAAAAACTGACATCAAGCTCCCAAGGTCATTCAATCTTACGAGTATACGTGACGCGAAAAATCTGCGCGGCAAGCGCGTCCTTCTGCGCCTTGACCTTAATGTCCCTCTTTTGCGCGGCAAGGTTGCTGATACTTCGCGGATAGAGTCGTCTTTGCCGACTCTTAAATTTTTGCGCGCGGCTGGTGCGCGCACGGTCATCATTTCTCATTTGGGGAACGGCGAAACGTCCCTTAAGGAAGTTGCCCGCAAATTAAATTCATTTATCACGGTAGGATTTATTCCCGGACTTTTGGACGCGAAAACGGAAGCCGCCGTTACCTCCTTGCCTGAAGGAGGAATTCTTATGCTTGAAAATTTGCGTAGTGACAGCGGAGAAAAGGAAAACAGCACGTTTTTCGCCCTTTCACTTTCTCGTTTAGGAGATATTTATATAAACGACGCTTTTTCGGCGTCGCACCGCGCACATGCTTCTATCATATCCCTGCCTAAATTTCTTCCCGGGTTTATTGGTTTGCAGTTTGAGCGGGAAATTTTTGAACTCTCCAAGTCACTGACGCCCAAAAAGCCGTTTCTTTTTATAATCGGCGGCGCCAAGCCGGAAACCAAGCTCCCTCTTATTAAAAAATACGCCCGTGTTGCCGATAAAATTTTTGTCGGCGGGGCGCTGATGAATTCTTTTTTCAAATCCAAAGGATACGAAGTCGGGAAATCAATTGCTGAAGATGCCGGGGACGACTTGGCGGAATTGGCCAAGAACAAGAATTTCATGCTTCCGGAAGAGGTGGTTGTGGATGGAGGGAAAATTAAAAAAGTCGGAGATATTGATAAAAATGATATTGTCCGCGACATCGGCCCGAAGGCTCTTCAAGTCCTCATCAAGAGCGTGAAAGGAAAGAAGGAAATTATTTTCAACGGCCCGCTCGGATATTACGAGCTTGGTTTTGATAAATCTACGAAAGAGCTGTTGAAGGCGATGGCTAAATCCGGCGCGCGCACGGTTGTCGGCGGAGGGGACACATTGGCTTTGGTATCGCGCCTGAAAATCGGGAAGAAAATCTCTTTCGTCTCAACCGGCGGCGGGGCGATGCTTCTATTTCTGGCCACAGGCACTCTTCCGGGGATTGAGGCGCTGAAAAACAAGTAACCGCGACCCCCTTGAGGTCTACCGACCCCCCAATCGCCCCTTGGTGCCATGACGGCATCGGGGGCGTTTATTTTTCAAGAGCAGTTTCTATCTTCTTTAAATTGCTTTTACATACAAAATGTTTTAGTATTTGCCGCGGGTACAACCACTACACGGGAGCTATCAAATGAGTTCTGAAACGAAAAGTCATTGGGTGGACAATTCTCTTTTCCATGGCGCCCAACATCCTTCTGACTGTGGCATTCTCGACCAAGTCCCCGTCGCGGCAAAGGGCCTCCATGACCTTATTGAGGCCAAGAAACGCGAACTGGCGACGCTTGAATACGCTCTCAGCACTATTCAGAGCAAATGTCCCCACGAAAATAGCAGTAACGAATATCACGGCCACAAGACTGGTTCCTGCTTCACTTGCGGCTACAAGCACATGACCAGAGAACAGATAGACCTGCTGTTTGCCGAGTAAACAAGACGAGTGCGGAGAATTTCTAAAAGCGGAGACCTCTCCGCTTTTTTGTTTTGTTACAAATGTGATTTTATCTTCTCCGCCACGATTTCAGCTTCGCCTTCTTTGTATGATTTTTGCGGCCAATGTTTGTAGCCGTCGTTTGAAAAACGCGGAATCACGTGAATGTGCGCGTGGAATACCAGCTGTCCCGCGGCCGGTTCGTTGTTCATGGCGATATTTATCCCGTCCGCCGATACTCCTTCTTTCACCGCCTTCGCTATCTTTTTGACGCGAGCCGAAAGCTCTTTCATGTCGCTCTCTTCAATATCAAAAATGTTCCTGGCGTGATTTTTGGGGACGACGAGGGTGTGGCCGGGGTTGTTCGGATTGATGTCCAGAAAGGCAAAAACCGCCTCGTCTTCGTAAACCGGCGTACTCGCTATTTCTCCCGCTATTATTTTGCAGAAAACACAATTTTCATCTCTCATTTCGTGAGCAGTATACCATAGCCACGTGGTATTATTTATTTAAATGGAAGCTTACAAAATTGCCGATATTCCGGCCGGACCGGTTACAGACGAGCTTTACGAATACGACCCACTCACGCGAACCCTTCTTGCCAATCGCGGAATAAATACCGGAGGAGAAGCGGAAAAATTTCTAAATCCGAATTATGAGCGCGACATTCATGACCCCTTCCTTATTAAAGGAATGGATAAGGCGGTAAAGCGCATAATCCGGGGCATTGAAAAGGAAGAGAAAATCGTAATTTACGGCGATTATGACTGCGACGGCATTCCCGGCTCGGTGGTTCTCCATGATTTTTTCAAACGCATAGGCTATAAAAATTTTTCAAACTATATCCCGCACCGGCACAACGAGGGGTATGGGCTAAATTCCGCGGCCGTTGATTTTTTCGGGAAAGACGGCGTCACTCTTTTGATAACCGTTGATTTGGCCATCGCCAATATAGATGAAGTCGCGCAGGCGCAATCTTTGGGGATTGATGTCATTATTACCGACCACCATCTTCCGGCCTTGTCGCCTGATGGCGGGGAAATTCTTCCTCCCGCCTATGCCGTTGTCAATTCAAAACAATCCGGTGACACGTATCCGGACAAAATGCTTTGCGGCGCGGGCGTTGCCTGGAAACTTGCTTCCGCCCTGCTTAAGGCAAGGGGGAAAGAGTGGGGAGTGGCTCCCGGATGGGAAAAGTGGCTTTTGGATATGGCGGGGCTTTCGACGATTGCCGATATGGTTCCACTCCGCGGCGAAAACAGGACCATCGCCCATTACGGAATTAAAGTTCTGCGCAAGTCTCCGCGCTCGGGACTGCGGAAACTTTTGCGAAAAATGAGAGTTGACCAATCAAATCTTACTGAAGATGACATATCTTTTATGATTGCTCCGCGCATAAACGCCGCGTCGCGCATGGATATTCCCCTTGAAGCGTTTCGGCTTCTTTCAACCGATGACGAGAAAGTAGCGGACGAACTTTCCGACCATTTACATAATTTAAACGACAGCAGAAAAGAATTGGTGGCAACGATGTCGGCGGAAATAAAAAATTCCATGTCGAGACGCGAACTTAAAGAAGTCATCGTCATCGGCAATCCTTTGTGGCGCCCGGGGCTTTTGGGAATTCTCGCTTCAAATTTGGTTGAGGAATACGCCAGGCCGGTTTTCGTGTGGGGGAGAGAAAACGGCGTCGCGCTTAAGGGTTCGTGCCGTTCCGATGGAACGGTCAACGTGGTTGAAATGATGGCGGCGGTAACGCGGGGATTTTTCATAAACGCCGGCGGCCACGAGCTCTCCGGAGGATTTTCCGTTTCCCACGAAAACATCCATCTTCTTGAGGAAGAATTGATCGTCGCTTACGCCAAAGTAAAAAGAGAAATTTTTACGCCGGTGAAAAGCGCGATTGATTGCGAACTCGTGATTGATGACGTAACGGCGGAAACTTACAAAAAAATAGAACGTCTGGCGCCGTTTGGCTTAGGGAATCCGAAGCCGGTATTTTTATTCAGGAACGCGGAAATTAAGGAAGTCGGCATGTTTGGTAAAAAGGGGAATCATTTGAAAATTATTTTTGAAAATTCGCGCGGCGGGAAAATTCCCGCCATCGGGTTTTTCATGAAGCCGCTTGATTTCAAACGTGTGCCGGAAGAAGGAGTAACGGTTAATCTTGTAGCCTCAATTGAAAAATCTTTTTTCAGGAACCGCCCGGAGTTACGAATGAGGATTGTTGACATTGTGCAGTAATGGTTCTATTTTGGGATTAGTAAGTTTAATCGGAGGACTCATGGCAAGGGGTATGGATGGTAAATTTATTAGCAAGGCGCAGACCGGCGGAGGAAAAAGCGCGCTCAGGATGAAGGGGTCACCCATTTCTTTGCTCAGAAAAAAAGAGTTGAGAAAGACCCGCAGGGAAAGAAGGAAATCCCTGAAATCAATGATTTGCCCGTAAAACATCGGCGGCGCCAACGCGCGCCGCTTTTATTTTGCGTGGTATATTTATCTTAATGAAAAACGAAATTATAATTTTCGCCGACGGAAGTTCAATCGGTAATCCCGGTCCGGGCGGATGGGGGGTTGTTTTGGTTTATGGTTCAAAAGTTGTTGAGTTTGGAGGAGGGAATAAAAATACCACCAATAACCGCATGGAATTGACTGCCGCGATTGAAGCATTGAGTTTTGCCTCAAAACTAAAAACTAAAAACTTAAAACTAACTATCCGTACGGATTCGAGATACGTAATCAACGGGATTACAAAGTGGGTGAATGGCTGGGAGAAAAACGGATGGATTGGCAAAAATAAAAAAGATATTTTAAATCAGGATTTGTGGAAAAAGCTTTCAAAATTAGCCTCGGGCAAAAAAATAAAATGGGGTCACGTGCACGGCCACGCGGGAATACCCGGCAATGAGCGCGTTGATTTTATCGCCACGCTTTGTGCCAAGGAAAAACAATTTAAAACACAGCGTTTTTTTGACGGGCCGATTACAAAATATCCTTTTGATATTTTTAGTCTTAAAGAATCAAAAAAAAGACCGGTTTCAAAACGCGGGAGCTCCGGGGGCAAGACCGCCTATAGTTACTTATCACTTGTTAATGGTGTTTTGGTTTCTCATAAGACCTGGACTGAATGCGAGAAAAGAGTCAAAGGCGTGTCGGGGGCAAAATTTAAAAAAGCCCTATCTAAAGAAGACGAGGAAAAAATAAAAAGGGAATGGGGGTTAACGAATAATAATTTTCAATTTTAAATTTGTAATTTTCAATAAATTTACAATGAAACATTACGCCAATGAAAATTTAACGGAAATTGTGGATTGACAATTAAAATTGCCTATATGCGCGCTTGGTTTTTTATTCTCGCCGCGAGTTTCACCATAGGAATTTTTATCCGTTCGCTTTATGAAGATGCGGGGAAATTGCAACTTTTGTTTTTAATCGCCGCAATTTCAACTTTCTTTGTTTACCCGATACACCGCACTCGTAGTGTATTTTTTGTTTCATTGGTTTTTTTGGGCGCTATGCTTGGCATTGTCCGTTTTGAAATTTCCGAACTCGCGTTTGAAAACTCGTTCCTCCGCGCGCATTCGGGAGAAACAGTTTTTATTGAAGGCATCGTATCGGATGAACCGGATGTCCGAGACGATATTGTTTTTTTGACGGTGCGCGCGGAGAGTTTGCGTGACGGCGCCTCGCGTCTTGCGGTCAATGGAGAAAAAATCCGCGTTGCGGCGGAACGTTTTGGTAACTGGCGCTACGGCGACCGGATTACGGCGCGAGGCCTTCTTTTAAGACCTGAAAAATTTGAAGGCGCTAACGGAAAACTTTTTGATTACCCCGGCTATCTTTCCGCGAAAGGAATTTATTTTGAAATTAAGAGTGGCACGGTTTCACTCATCGGACGCGGAGAGGGGAACCAGGTTTTAAGCGCGCTTTATTCTTTTAAAGAGAAATTTTTGGGCAATCTCGCCCGTGTTATTCCGGAGCCGGAAGAGTCTTTGCTTGCGGGAATAATAGTAGGGGCCAAGGAGTCGCTCGGCAAAGACCTGCTTCTAGATTTCAGAAAAGTCGGCCTTATCCATATCGTCGTTTTGTCCGGGTACAACGTTACGATAGTCGCCGATTCCATCGTAAAATTTTTCTCGTTTCTGCCCGCTCTGTACGGAAGCATCCTCGCTTCGTCGGGAATAATATTTTTCGCCGCTCTGGTCGGCGGCGGAGCGACGGTTATCCGCGCTTCCATCATGGCCCTGCTCGTTGTTTTCGCGCGCTATCTCGGGCGCGTATATGACGTTACCACGGCGCTTGTTCTTGCCGGCTTTATGATGCTTGTCCAAAATCCGAAGATACTTGTTTTTGACCCATCTTTTCAGCTTTCTTTTTTAGCCACGGTCGGACTTATTTATTTTTCTCCTTTTGTTGAAAAATACGTGAGATTTTTGCCGGAGCGTTTCGGCGCGCGCGACATTGCCCGCGCGACTTTGGCAACGCAGATTTTCGTTACGCCGTTTCTTTTGTATTTGACCGGAAGCGTCAGTTTGGTGTCTTTCCCTGCCAACCTCATGTCGCTTGCCGTAGTTCCTTCCATAATGTTTCTCGGATTTCTGGGCGGAGCCCTCGGTTTCATTCATTCGGCCTTGGTTATTCCTTTCGGATATGTCGCAACTGTTTTTCTTTCCTATATTCTTTTCGTAACGGAAAAATTTTCCGCTCTGCCTTTTTCCTCGTACACCTTCCAGTCCGTTTCGATTGCCGTGCCGATTTTGTGTTACGCGATATTTAGCGTTTTACTTTTCCGGCGATTCGTTAAAATTAAAGAATGATTTATTCATCTCGCACCGCGAAATTTTTTATTCTCACCGCTCTTTTTACTCTTTCCATATTTATTTGGTCGCTTATTTTTGCCGGCGGCAATAAAAATTTGTCGGTGGCGTTCCTTGATATCGGTCAGGGTGATTCCATTTTTATCGAAGCCCCGAACGGAAATCAGATTTTAATTGACGGAGGTTCCGGCGGCGCGGTTGTGCGCGAGCTCGGCAAAATTTTACCTATGTACGACCGGGTGATTGATGTCATTTTGGCCACACATCCCGACAAAGACCATACCGGCGGGTTAAACAATGTTCTTGAAAAATTTAGCGTTTCATATTTTATTGAGCCGGGAGTTCCCGCGGACACTCTTACATGGAACGCTCTTCTTAAAAAAGTAAAAGAGAAAAATATTTCGCATGTTTACGCGCGGCGAGGGATGGAAATAGATTTGGGCGGCGGCGCGAAACTTTTAGTTTTATACCCTGACAGGGACGTAAGCCGAGAAAAAGATACCAACAATGCTTCCGTTATCGCAATGTTGTCTTACGGTGCGTCTCGTGTTTTGTTGACCGGAGACGCGCCGCAATCAGCCGAACTCCGTCTTGTTGCCAAAGACGGGGAAAAATTACGCGCCGAGATTTTAAAATTAGGGCACCACGGCTCGCGCACCTCAAGCGCCCCTCCATTTCTTGCCGCCGTGCATCCCGCTTACGCGATTGTTTCCGCCGGATGCAAAAATTCTTACGGCCATCCGCATCAGGAAATTCTGGCGCTCCTTGAAAAATTTAAAATTCAGAAACTTGCGACCTGCGAGAAGGGGACAATTACGTTCAAAAGCGACGGGGAGAATTTTTCGTATAAAAAATAGTTTTTACAAAAAGTGATTGGAAAAAACAATAACGCCCAATATGCCGGCGCCAAGGGTTGTCACAAGCACAAACGCCGCCATCGTGTCTTTAATTTTGGCGATACCTAAATCTTGGCGAGGTTCCACTTTGTTGCACAAGTCTTCAATGACCGTATTGACAATTTCCGCGCTGAGAACCAAAACGATTGCCAAAATGCTCAAGGCGGATTCCACATAAGAAAAATCAAAATAAAAAATTGAAACCAGTACCGCCGCCGCGGCGATAATTTCAAGCCGGAAGTTGTGCTCCTCGTTCCAAACGGCCTTTAACCCCTTAAGTGCGTACAGAAATGATTTATAGAATTTCATATAACTGCATTTTAACACGGTCAAAAATATTATTATGTAACGTAAAACCCGCCGGACGGCGGGTTTATTTTTTAACTTTCTCGGTTAAATGGCGGTTTTTCTTGAGACAGGAGGTGCATATTTTTACGCGGCCGCCGTTCGCCAAAGCCGCCCATTGGAGGTTGGGGTAACGGCGCTTTTTGCCGGTTGGGTTGAACTTGGTCGCGCGCACGCGGTTTGAGTAACCCCCGCCGACCTGTGTTCCTTTTTCGCAAATCGGGCATGCTTTAGCCATAGTTGTGCCATGCTATCATAGAATCCTAAGCGTATGCAATCCCGTAGTAGAAAATGGCATGGGGGATTATTGTAATTCAAAGAAGGGGAATGATAGTAATTTATAAAAATAATCAAATAAATTGGTAATATAGCTCCCCAAGGAGCAATGCCATTTTTCACTACAGGATGCAAGGAATAGAGTTAATATTTTCAATAGCCGTTCTCATTTTTTCCGTTATCGTGCACGAACTCGCGCATGGCTATACCGCCGACTATCTTGGCGACCCTACGGCGCGTCTTGCCGGGCGGCTGACCTGGAACCCCTTAAGCCACCTTGACGCCGTCGGGTCTCTTTTGGTTCCCTTGTTTTCCTATACGTTGGGCGGATTTGTTTTTGGCTGGGCTAAGCCGGTTCCTTACAATCCGTACAACTTAAGGAACCAGAAGTGGGGAACGGCGCTGGTTGCGGTTTCCGGCGCGGCGGCGAATCTTCTTATCGCCCTCTTCTTTTCTCTGGTTATAAGGTACAAGGAAGCGCTATCAATATCGTCCCCGTCGTTCATTGAGATAGCCGGAGTTGTGATATTCCTCAATATTCTTCTTGCCGTTTTCAATCTTATTCCTATCCCGCCGCTTGACGGCTCCAAGGTCCTGTTTTCCATTCTTCCTCACAGATTCGGTTTTATACAGGAGTTTTTGGAGAAATATTCTCTCGTACTCATAATTTTCCTCATTTTTTTCCTTTGGCGGTTTTTTATCCCGCTAGTTTACTTTTTGTATTCCCTTTTTACCGGCGCCTGGTTTTAGGGGTATCGCGGCGCTTGCTTTTTAGTTTGTCGGATAGTAAAGTGGTTTTTACATATCCCCGATGGGGAGTTTTAATTTAAAGACGAAATGCCGACAGTAAACCAATTAGTAAAGAGAAAGAGAACAAAGCCCCGCCGCCGCTCCAAGGCGGTCGCTTTGGCGCGCGGGTTCAACACTCTTAAAAACCGCCCGATTTATTTCCCGTCTCCTTTCAAGCGCGGCGTTTGCACCAAAGTTACGACGACTACGCCGAAAAAGCCGAACTCCGCTTTGCGCAAAATTGCCAGGGTGCGTCTTACGAATGGCATGGAAGTAACATGTTATATCCCCGGTATCGGCCACAAATTACAGGAACACTCTGTTGTCATTATCCGCGGCGGCCGCGTGAAAGACCTCGCCGGCGTGCGCTACCATATAGTGCGCGGCCGCTTGGATACTACTCCGGTTGAAAACCGCATGCAGGGGCGCTCTCTTTATGGAGCCAAGAAGCCGAAGAAAAACAAGTAACAAGAGAAATGCGAAGAAAGATTAAAAATAGAAATATCGTAAAGCCGGATTTGGTGTATGAATCAACCAAGGTGGCAAAAACCATAAATTACATTATGGAACGCGGCAAAAAAAACACCGCGCGCAAGATTATTTACGACGCTTTCAACATAATTAAAGAAAAAGAAAAAGGAATGACTCCGATGGAAGTTTTTGAGCTTGCCCTCAAGAACACTTCGCCCACGATGGAGGTTCGCTCCCGCCGCGTCGGCGGTGCCAACTATCAGGTTCCGCGCGAAGTTCGCCCGGAAAGGCGTTTCATGCTCGCTTTGCGCTGGATAATTGACGCCGCCCGCGCCGGCAAGGGCAAGCCAATGAGCGAGAAATTTGCCAATGAAATCATGCTCGCCGCCAAAAACGAAGGCACCGCCATTAAAAAGAAAGAAGACACGCACAGAATGGCTGAATCAAACAAGGCTTTCGCACACTTCACTTGGTAATTTTTTATGCAACGAGACTATCCATTAGAGAAAGTTCGTAACTTTGGAATTATTGCCCACATTGACGCCGGAAAAACCACCACCTCCGAGCGCGTTTTGTATTACACCGGCTCCCAGCATAAAATCGGCGAAGTCCACGAAGGAGAAACCACGACCGACTGGATGGAGCAGGAGCGTGAGCGCGGCATAACCATTACCGCCGCCGCCATAACTTGTTTTTGGTCGCCGACTTACCTGTCTGCGTTGCCCGCACAGGCAGGCGACAAGGCGAACGAAAATCTCAAGCATCGTTTCAATATTATCGACACTCCCGGACACATTGACTTCACGATTGAAGTTAAACGCTCTTTGCGTGTCTTGGACGGCGCGGTTGTCGTTTTTGACGGCGTTGCCGGCGTTGAGCCGCAATCGGAAACCAACTGGCGCTATGCCGATGAGGCCAGTGTTCCCCGTGTTTGTTTCATTAATAAATTGGACCGCACAGGCGCGTCTTTCGAGCATTCGTACAAAACTATTCTTGAACGTCTTTCCAAAAAAGCGGTTCGCATGCAGATTCCCATCGGACTTGAAGACAAATTCGAGGGCGTGGTGGATCTCCTGCGCATGAAGGCGTACAAATTTGAAGGTGAAATGGGGCGCGACGTTGTTGAGATTGAAATTCCTGAAAATCTCAAAGCCGACGCCGAAAAATATCGCCACGAGCTGGTTGAAAAAATCGTTGAACAAGACGAAGCGGCAATGCATGAATATTTGGAGGGTAAAACAATTGAATTCACGCGCCTGAAACAAATCATGAGAAAAGCGGTCATCTCAAACGAAATTTTCCCGGTTTTCGCCGGTTCGGCACTTAAAAACAAAGGCGTTCAGCTCGTGCTCGACGCTGTCGTTGATTATTTGCCGAGCCCGATTGATATTCCTCCTACCAAGGGGCTCAATCCCGATACCGGAGAAATAGAAATGCGGGCGGCGTCCGATTCGGAGCCGTTTTCCGCGCTTGCTTTTAAGCTCATGGCGGACCCATTCGTCGGACAACTTACTTTTTTCCGCGTTTATTCCGGAACTCTTGAAGCGGGGTCATACATTTTAAATACGAGAACGGGAAACAAGGAACGCATAGGCCGCATTCTCCAAATGCAGGCCAACGACAGGAAAGAAATTAAAAAAGTTTTCGCCGGAGAAATCGCCGCCGCGGTCGGGCTTAAAGACACAATCACTTCCGACACTCTCTGCGATGAAAATAATCCGATTACACTTGAAAAAATCGTCATTCCGGAGCCGGTCATATCTCTCCGCATTGAACCGAAGACAAAAGCCGACCAGGAAAAAATGGGTATGGCTTTGGCGCGCCTTTCCCAGGAAGACCCGACATTTCGCATAACGACTGACGCCGAAACCGCCGAGACCGTTATCTGGGGTATGGGGGAACTCCATCTTGAAATAATCGTCGACCGCATGAAAAGAGAATTCGGGGTGGAGACCTCCGTCGGCAAGCCGCAAGTCGCCTACAAAGAAACAATTACCGGTTCCGCGGAAGCGGAAGGAAAATACATCAAGCAGTCCGGAGGACGCGGACAGTACGGCCATGTCCGCATCAGAATCAAGCCGATGGAAAAAAATGTTGATCCGGAAGACGTGCCGAAAAACACAAAACGCTACGACCATTTCGAATTCGTAAACAATATAAAAGGAGGCGTAATCCCGAACGAATTTATTCCCGCGGTTGAAAAGGGGGTGCGCGAGGGGATGGAGCGCGGAGTGCTCGCTGGTTACCGCCTCGTCGATATTTCCTGCGAACTTTACGACGGTTCGTACCACGAAGTTGACTCATCAGAAGTCGCCTTCAAGGTTGCCGCCTCAATGGCTCTTCAGGATGCCGCCAACCGCGCGCGTCCTGTGATACTTGAACCGATTATGAAAGTGGAGGTTGTAACGCCGGACAAATTCATGGGTGACGTTACTGGGAATCTTTCCGGCAAGCGCGGACAAATTGAAGGAATGGAAGAACGCGGCATGAACAAGGCCATAAAAGCGCTCGTTCCTCTTTCCGAAATGTTCGGTTACGCGACATCAATGCGCTCCATGACCGAAGGCCGCGCTACATTCACTATGGAATTTGCAAATTACTCAATCGTTCCAAACAATGTTGCTCAAACTATAATTGAAGCAAGAAAATAAAAATCCAAGGGGAGTCCTTGGATTTTTAAAACAAAAACTCCCCTTCTACAAGCTCAGGGGAGTTTTTGTTTTACATCGTTTGCCCGCTTTCGCAGGTTTTGCAAGCGGAGCGGTGCGTCGCCGCCTCAAAGACAGCGGCAAGTCCGACGAGTACATAAACAACGGTCTCAACCGTCGGCCATGAACCCAAAAGCATGTTGACTACATTCCACCCGAGCGCCGTTAGGCCCCAGTTGACGCCTCCGACGACGAGGAGAATGAAGGCAACCATGTGTAACGTTTTCATAGTACTTATATAGGTTACCTGATAATAGTGACTAATATGCATTATACCGCGCGGCGGCTTTTACAAAGCCGGGACTGTGAATATCGCTTTTTATGCCCGCGCCTCCATATTTGACAACCTTTTTCGCTTTGCTATTATGTCCTGTACACGCATTAGTGCGTTCTTTTCTTTTTGGCTCGAAATATTATAAGTTTTAACAAATTAGCGGTAATCCTCCGGCCGTCTCGTGCGCCGAAGGATTACCGGTAGCATTAATAAAAATGGCAGAAGAATTTAAGAGAGATAAGCCCCACATAAACGTGGGCACCATCGGTCACGTTGACCACGGCAAGACGACCTTGACCGCGGCCATCCTCCACGTCCTTGATATGAATAAGGACAAGGGATACGGTGCCCGCGTTGAAGGAATAGACAATATTGACAACGCTCCGGAGGAAAAGGCGCGCGGTATTACCATTGCACTTCATCACTCGGAGTATTGGACGCCTGCCCGCCACTACGCCCACATTGACGCCCCGGGACACGCCGACTACATCAAAAACATGATTACCGGCGCGGCCCAAATGGACGGTGCAATTATCGTGGTAGCGGCGCCTGATGGCGTTATGCCCCAGACTCGCGAACACGTTCTCTTGGCGCGCCAGGTCGGCGTTCCCCGCATCGTCGTTTTCCTCAATAAGTGCGACATGGTTGAGGACAAAGACCTTATTGACCTCGTAGAGGAGGAAGTGCGCGAGCTTCTCACGAAATACCAGTTTGACGGAGCTAACACTCCGATTATCCGCGGTTCCGGACTCAAGGCCCTTGAATCAAAGTCCGCGGACGATGAATGGGCAAAGAAAGTTCTTGAGCTCGTTAATACACTTGATTCACACATTCCCCAGCCGGAGCGCGAAGTTTCCAAGCCGTTCCTCATGCCTATTGAAGACATTTTCTCTATTGAAGGACGCGGCACGGTTGTAACCGGACGCATTGAGCGCGGGACCGTTAAAGTTGGCGAAGAAATTGAAATTGTAGGAATCAAGCCGACCGCAAAAACGACCGTTACCGGAATTGAAATGTTCAACAAACAGCTTCAGGAAGGCCTTGCGGGCGACAACGCCGGCATCCTTCTCCGCGGCACCAAGAAAGAGGACGTAACGCGCGGTCAGGTTATCGCCAAAACGGGCTCAGTTACTCCTCATACTGACTTTGACGCTGAAGTATACATATTGAAGAAGGAGGAAGGCGGACGCCACACCCCGTTCTTCAACGGCTACAAGCCGCAGTTCTACATCCGCACGACGGACGTGACCGGCGAAGTTACTCTCCCTTCAGGCGTTGAAATGGTTATGCCGGGAGACACTGTTACTTTCAAAGTAAAACTCGTCGCCCCGGTCGCGCTTGAGGAAAAACAGCGCTTCGCCATCCGCGAAGGAGGCAAGACTGTCGGCGCGGGAGTCGTAACGAAGATAAACGCGTAAGCAAAAAACAATTAACTATTAACAAATAACAAGTAACCCGCCTGGGAATCGGTACAAGTTAATAGTTACAAGTGAAAAGTTAGTCCACATGGCTACAAAATCGACAACCAAAAAAGCTCCCGCGAAGAAAGCCGCGGCCGAGGCCGCGGAGGGGATACAACATCTGCGCATCCGTGTCCGCGCGTATGAAAATAAAGTGCTCGACCTTTCGGTTAAGCAAATTATTGATACCGCTCTCCGCTATGACGCCAAAATTTTGGGGCCGATTCCGCTTCCGACCGAGATAAAAAAATATACGGTAAACCGCTCCTCGTTCATCTACAAAAACGCGCGCGAGCAGTTTGAGATGAGGATACACAAGCGCCTTATCGATATCGTGAACCCATCGGCGAAAGTGATTGAAGCTCTCACCAACCTATCCCTTCCTTCAGGGGTGGATATAGATGTGAAGATGATGTAACAAAAAAATCATTAATTTAAACAAAATCCCCGCTTTATGCGGGGCTTTTGTTTAAATTAATGATTAAATTGACAAATATGTATTTTTATTATTAAATGCGGACAGAAAATCGACCTTTCGTCCAACTCGTACATCCAAGTCCAAGGGGGTTATGATGAAGAAAAGTATTGCCGTTTTTCTCTTGGGGTTCGTTGCGGCCGTTTCCTTCGCCTTGATAGCTCACGATTTGAGCGGTCACGGAATGAAGGAGGAAACCAAGCACTGCGCTACGTTTAACATCGGTGAGGGGTACCTGCGCGTTTGCGTGGGAGAAGTCCAATACCTAAGGCCCCTCCAATAGCGAAAGCCCCGTTTCTAACATTAAGGAGCGCATATGCCGAGAGTTCGGCTCGAGAAAATTCCCCAGGAAATTCAACAGCGATACAACATCGGCGAGGAAGTGGAGGCCGATGTCGGTTTTGATGTCACGGGGGGGGGGAAGCTTCACCTTCCGAAACAAGAAAGGGAAAGAGGTGCATGTAGATGCAGTGGAGCTCTGCGGCACCCCTATCATGGTCCGCGACCTTTGAATGATTCCCGGTTGGCCCGCGCCTCGCGCGGGCTTTTTCTTTGACTTGTTTGCCACGCGTAATTGACAAATGGTGTTTGAAAATATAACCTAAGCAACGGACTTGATTCTTTGTCAATCGAGAAACCCTTAACCAAAAGGAGTACGCTATGAGCCGTTTATTGAGGTCGTTGGGCGTTATTGCATTTATCTTTATCGTCACCGCGTGTGGCGGCGGTGGCGGCGGGAATACGTCTCCCGCACCTGTCTCTGCCCCGCCGGCAACGTACAGTATTTCTGGCACTGCCGCTCCAGGCGCCACAATCGCCGCGAGCGGGTCGGCGACAGCAAGTGCGATCGCCGCGGCGCAGACGGGACATTCAGTTTGTCCGGTCTCGCTAACGGCGCCTACACCGTCACGCCGTCGCTCACGGGATATTCATTTACCCCGACGAGCATGGCGAAAACGGTGAATGGTGCAAATGTGACCGGGGTGAATTTCACCGCTACGGCAAATCCCGTCGTCCCGCCGACTAAGTACACTATTTCCGGCAAGGTGAGCGGTGGGGCTGGCATAATCGTCACCTTAAGCCCCAGTGGTGCGACGGTGACGACTGGTACGGACGGGAGTTACGAGTTCTCTGTGGTAAACGGGGGCTATACCGTCACTGCTCCGGGCGCAACCCCAGTCTCTGTAACGGTGAATGGAGCAAATGAAACGGGTATAAACATCGCGACGCCCATGCCAATCACCACTTCGTTGCCAGCCGGTTATGTGGTTCAGGGCGGGCTGACCTGGATGCCGGTGACCTTCATTGTGCCGGTAACCTTCGGTTCGACTTTCTGGGCGGATGCTAATGCTTATTGCACCAATACCACCATCAATGGACAGACCGGTTGGCGCATGCCGACCAAAGATGAGTTGTTGAGCCTAGCCAATTCCGGGGCGTTGAACGCGGTGAACGGCCAGTGGGTCTGGTACTACGTCTGGTCGTCTACGCCCTATCCAACGGGCGGTTACTACGTCGTTTACTTGGATCCCACCAGGATATTCAACGGCACCGTCGATGTGGGCAGGGACGCCAACTATGTGTCGTGTGTCCACCCCGGTATTGTCCCCGCCCCACTGGCATCAGCGCTACTGTTGGCAACGGGCAAGTCACCGTCAGTTGGAATGCAGTTACGGGAGCGACCTCTTACAACCTTTACAGGGCATCGATCTCCGGTATCACCAAGAGCAACTACAGTTCATTAACCGGTGGAGTAAAGGTTGCCGGAGTTACCTCTCCATACATCCAAACCAGCTTGGCCAATAGCACGACCTACTATTTTGTGGTGACGGCGGTCAATGCCAACGGAGAGAGTAACGAATCGAATCAGGTCTCGGCAACACCGCAGGTTGCTCCGTTGCCAGCAGGTTATGTGATTCAGGGCGGCCTGATCTGGATGCCGGTAACGTTAAACTTCAACTGGGCGGATGCCAATGCCTATTGCACCAATACCACCATTAACGGCCGAGCTGGCTGGCGTCTACCGACGCTAACCGAAGCATATGCCTTTTCTGCATCGTTTTTTTCCATCGGGGGGTTTCGCAATTCGTTGTGGACGTCACCCTACATGCCCTACATCTGGACGTCGACACCCGCTAGTGTTGGGAGCCACTACTTCGCCGATATCGTCATCGGCGTTGGCGGCAGTTTCGATGCGCGCGACGTGAACCAATTCGGAGTGACGTGTGTCCTTTAGAGCCTTGGTCTGTGGAATCTCTTCATTGAGCCTTTAGGTATCGATGGAATGGGTGCAGTAGTCTTCGGCCCTGCCGGATTCTAGCTCGCTTGATTGAGTTTGTAGTAATTAAGTGGCCATCGCGAAAGCGGTGGCCTTTTTGTTTGACTTTGGATATTTTTTATGATATAATTAAATAAGTTAATTCCTATTCGTATGGATAGGTCATTCCGAAAGGGATAAGAGGGAAGCTTCTAACCCTGAATTAGAAGCGTTCGTTGAAAGGATCAAGATATGTCCATCGTTTGGGAAGATTGGTCTCAAGTCGTGAATGGACCTTCCAAGTTCGACCTGATGGTGTCGTTGTTCGAATCTACGACACAGGCATTACAGCCGCGTCGAACCACGGAGTTCCAGGTGAAGCACAAGGACAAACCATCAACCATTCATCTGAAAGTTGCCGTTTCCCTTATACAGCGTGAAGATGGGTCAGGAGAGTCCTGGAACTTTGAAGGATACGCTCTTCCCTCGGGCAAGAGATTAAAAGGTTATTACTCTACCCGGACCAGAAAGGGCACCGTCAAATTCCACGATAACGGACCGCTCGTATAAATAAAAAAATATAACCCGCCTGCAAAAAATCTGCCCCGGCGGGTTTTTTGTTGCATTTTTTGTACCCCCGTGTATACTCGCTAAGTCAGATCTACGTCCCCGTAATGGGGGACCAATGGACCACTCCGCAAATAGGATGCTCCATTGCGGATTTTTTAGTAGAAAATAGCGAGGTATGCCGAGCATATTTTCTTAACCCCTCACTTGCATCGTAAGAGGGGGATAGTAAGTAAAATAAGTGAAGAAATAAATATTGTATAGCAAGTGAGGGGTAGCGATTTTTATAGTCGTTTTACTCCTTAAAAATCAGTCATGAAATTTATCGTCGGAACAAAACAGAATATGACCCAATTTTTCGCCGAAGACGGGCGGGCGTTCGCCGGCACCGTGCTTAAGGTGGAGCCGATGGTCGTTGCACAGGTAAAAGGAAAAGAAAAAGACGGCTATTCGGCGGTTATGGTCGGTTTCGGCGGCGCTCAAAAAGTGGAAAGAGTTTCCAAGGCGGTGCGCGGGCATTTGAAAGAAATTGCTCCGACCAAGGGTCTTAAAGAATTCAGAGTTTCCGAGGAAGAAGCAAAGGCATTCGCGCGCGCGCAGTCGATTGACGTATCAATATTTAATCCGGGCGACATCGTTGAAGTTTCAGCCATAACCAAAGGCAAAGGTTTTCAGGGTGTGGTTAAGCGACATGGATTTGCCGGCGGCCCGAGAACTCACGGCCAGAAACACTCCGAACGCGAAGCCGGTTCTATCGGAGCTACATGGCCCCAGCGCGTTATAAAAAACAAGCGCATGCCCGGACGCATGGGCGGAGACCGCGTTACGATTAAAAACCTGCGCGTGTTGGGAGTTGATGCGGCCGCGAATCTTATTTTAATATCGGGAGCCATTCCGGGCCGCCGCGGAACTTTCGTTGAAGTAAGGGGCAGGAATTAGTTGGTAGGAATTAGGAATTAGAAAAATGGAAACAAAAATTTACAATCAGGAAGGAAAAGAATCCGGAGAAATTAATCTTCCGGAAAGTGTTTTCGGCGTGAAATGGAACGCGGACTTGATACATCAAGTTATCGTTTCAATGCAGTCCAACGTCCGCACCTCGACTGCCCACACCAAGGGGCGTTCGGATGTTCGTGGCGGAGGCAAGAAGCCATGGCAGCAGAAAGGAACCGGCCGAGCCCGCCACGGTTCGCGCAGAAGCCCGCTTTGGCGCGGCGGAGGCATTACTCACGGTCCGACCAGTGAGCGCAATTATGAAAAGAAAGTGAACAAAAAAATGGCGGCGAAAGCTCTCGCGGCGCTTCTTTCGGAAAAATTAAAGAGCGGGCGCGTTATTTTTGTCGACAGCATTTCGTTTTCTGCCGCGAAAACCAAAGAAGCGGCGAAAACATTAAGCGCCATTTCAAAAGTAAAAGGATTTGAAACGCTGTCCATGAAGAAAAGCGGGAACGTTTACTTTGTTTTGCCGAAAAAGGACGACAAAGCAGTCCGCGCTTTCAAGAATCTTCCTCAAGTTGAGACCGGGGAAGCGAGGAATTTAAACGCGCTTGATTTGGTTACGCACCGCTACATTGTCGTTGCGGAGCCGAAAGAATCCGTGGCGATTCTTGAAAAGAGAGTCACAAAATAAAAACTTGTCCCGTTAGAGGCCGTGAACGCGTAGTTATAATCAAAATGAAAAACTTAAAAAATTTAAAAAAAATAAAATCTTCTGTAGCGGGGCGTTCGCGCATTGTCTCTAATGGGATGGCAACAAAATCTGCAAAAATAAATACAGTTCCGGAATCGCTCTCAGGCGTTTTGCTCCGCCCGCGCATTACGGAGAAAGCGACTATGTTGGGCGAGAAAAACGTCTACACCTTTGATGTTTCTCCGCGCGCCAATAAAGACATGGTCGCCCGCGCCGTTAAAGCTGTTTACGGGATGACGCCGATTCGGGTTAATATTTCTCAGATTAAACCGAAGGCGATTTTCGTTCGCGGGAAGATGGGGACAAAAGGCGGCGGGAAGAAAGCCATGGTGTATTTAAAAAAAGGAGATAAGATAGAGTTTGTGTAAATATAACCTACAACCAACGACAAACAACCAACAAAAATGAAATTTTACAAACCCACAACTCCATCGCGCCGCCACATGTCCACCGTTACCTTCAAGGGGGTGCTTACTTCGTCTGTCCCGCATAAGGCTTTGACCTACGGCAAAAAGCGCCATGTCGGACGAAACGCGGACGGCAGAATCACCGTTCGCCACAAGGGAGGAGGACACAAACGCGTTCATCGCGATGTTGATTTTCTGTACGACAAAAAAAATATTCCGGCGCGCGTGGAAAGCGTTGAATACGACCCGAACCGCTCCGGTTTTATCGGGCTTGTTGTTTATCGCGACGGCGAGAGGCGCTATATGCTTCTTCCGAAAACTGTTCGCCCGGGAGCGAATATCATGGTTTCCGAAACAGCCGACATAACGCCGGGCAACCGCCTCCCTCTTTTGAAAATTCCTGTCGGCACTTTTGTTTACAATGTTGAAATCAAGCCGCGAGGCGGAGCGAAGCTTGTCAGAAGCGCCGGTGTTTTTGCCGAAGTGGTCGCGCAAGACGGCGGCTATACCAGTTTGAAGCTTCCTTCTACCGAAGTTCGCAAAGTTCCCGGTTCATCGTGGGCGTCGGTTGGCGAGGTTTCAAATGACGAGCATAAGCTTCGTTCAATAGGCAAAGCGGGCCGCTCGCGCTGGCTTGGAATCCGCCCGACTGTCCGCGGCACCGCCATGAATCCGGTTGACCACCCACACGGTGGAGGTGAAGGCAGGCAGGGCAGGGGTCTTCGCAGGGCGAAATCTCTATGGGGCAAGCCTACGGGCAAGGGACAAAAAACCAGAACTCCAAAGAAATACTCAAATATTTTTATTGTTTCCAGGAGAAAAGTTGGGAAGAAAAGAGAAACGAAGCAGTAAGTCAGCAAAAAAAGAAGGCCGCCCGAGGGGGCGGCCTTTTCGATTGAGTTCACATCACAGACAATTTTCATGTCTGGAAATCTGAAACAGAAGATCGATCGGGTTTTTCGTGTCCATGCGAGCCAGAGGATTTTCGACGATCATCTGGCGTACCAACTTCCCGTCTTTGTCGAACCACTGCTTGACTGGAGCTGGCCCACTACAGCGAATTGTTTTTCCCACGAGTTCGGCTAGCTCGCGCACAGTGGTGTTATCGCATGGTCCCCTCATCCAACCCTCTGCTTTCGTGGGGATGTTGCCCGGGATAATAAGAAGGGGTAAAAATATTTCCATAGTCACGTGCGCATGACATCGTTGAGGAATCAAGCTGACCCCTAATCCTGGGAAAGGAGCGGTACTTGCGAGCATACTATTCTTGTCGTGGACGAGGTGGACCTCATCGATGGCAATGGAAGCCTCGATCTGTACCACCGATTCCTTGGTTATTTCAGGGGTGCAAGCATACAAGGCGAAAAAAACAACAACCCACACAGGGTAGCGAAACATTGGGGGACTCCTTATTTTGTGTAATTAAGAACAGACGATTGAATATAACAACTTAAATAAGTATTTGTCAATAGAAAACAATTATCGCGGATGTATTTATCGTTTCCAGACGTAAGGTAGGAAAGAAAAGGAAAGAAACGAAGCAGTAAAAAATCGGCCTGAATGGTCGATTTTTTACTGCGAAGTCAACCCCCCCCCACAAAGGACCGCCCTTCGTTCGACAGCAAATAAGAAAAAAGTAGGCCGCCCAAGGGGGCGGTTTTTGACTTTCAGAAACCTGCATATTAGTATGACACCGGGTTATTTTAGGAGGTACCCATGTTCATAGAATATTTGTACTTAAACATTATCCCTGTAGCTTTTCTGATATTTGCGTACAGATTCTCCTCCGGCCCAATGAAAGAAATGGCCGAGTGGAAAAACGATGAAATGGCCACCTGGACCATCTCATTCTTCACATTTTGGGCGTGGTTCGTCTTTTCCTGCACCCTGATAGTTGTCCTGAATCGCTTATTTGAGGCGGAATGGAACTGGGTGTTTGTCGGATTACTGGGTGCTTTAGTGTCGTGGGTATCAACAATGATGATGCACATTGATCCTGCCATGTGGCGGTTTGTCAGAGCAGCGACAACTTTCCCCGAACCACCCGGCTATTTTATGGATAATGACGGGGTCTGGAAAAGGTTAAGGTGAACACGAGTTGAACTGTGAAAAAGCCCGCTTTTGCGGGCTTTCCCTTATTTGACAAGCTAATTCAGTTTGTATAGTATGATACCCAAGCTCGCTGGAGCTATTTTATTTTAATGACCGGAGAGTGGCGCCCACTCTAGGGTTGCAAGCCTCTCCCTCGTTAAAATCCAGCAACAAGCAATATGCGATCACTAAAAAAAGGACCATATGTTGAGGAGCGCCTGCTCAAAAAAATAGAAGGTAAAAAGCCGGGCGCTTTGGGCGTGATTAAAACATGGGCTCGCCGCTCCGACATATCGCCTGAAATGGTCGGTTTTACCTTCGGAGTTCACAACGGCAAGAACCATATTGACGTTTTGGTGACTGAGGACATGGTTGGGCACAAGCTTGGTGAATTTTCGCCAACACGCAAATTCGTGAAGCACGGAGGCAAGATGCAGAAAGAAATTGAAGACCAGAAAAAACAGGCCGAAATCGCCTCCGCCCAAGCCGCCAAAGCCGCGACAACCGAGGGCGCCAACAAAGCTCCGGCAGCCCCTAAGAAATAATTATGAATCCTGTTAGAAGCCACGGTCACGAGTGGTATAAAAATAAAAAAATGACACAAGGTCGAATAAAATTTGAAGATAATATAATTGCGGCGCGGGTGACCGTGACCTGCTTCTAATAGGATGAAAGCCCTTCTTAAAAATTACCGCCAGTCTCCGCGCAAAGTCCGCCTTGTGGCAGACCTTGTTAAGGGGAAGTCAGTCGACGATGCTCTCTCGGCTCTCCGCTTTCTCGTAAAGCGCGCCGGAACGCCGCTTGAAAAGCTTATCCGCTCCGGAGCCGCCAATGCCGAGAAAAACTCCGGAATGGACCGCAAAAATTTAATAATTAAAAGCCTGCGCGTTGATACCGGCGTGACGCTTAAGCGTTCCATGCCCCGCGCCCGCGGTTCGGCGTTCCCGATTAAAAAGCGTTCAAGCAACGTTATGCTAGAACTTTCCGAACGTAAACCTATTTCCTAATTCCTACCAACCAACAACTGATTATGAGCCACATTGTCCATCCATTTTCACACCGTTTAGGAATATTGCGCGATTGGAAGTCGCGCTGGTTTGGAACGCGCGGAAAATTTCAGGAATTTTTGCGCGGCGACGTCGTCATCCGCCAGTTTTTGGAGAAGCGCCTGCGCGGATATTACGTTTCTCTCGTTGATATTGAGCGCAATGAAAAGAAATTGCGCATACTTCTCAAAACTTCCCGCCCGGGAATGATTATCGGGCGTTCCGGCGAGGGACAACTCAAGCTCCGACAGGATTTGCTTAAGGAAATGAAGCGCAGAAACATTCGCGTGCCGGAAGAATTTAAAATAGATATTCAGGAGGTTCACTCGCCGGAAGCCGACGCGGCAATCGTAGCTTACATGGTCGCCGAAGGGCTGGAAAAACGTTTGCCTTTCCGCCGCGTTTTGAAACAGGCGATAGAAAAAGTTATGGCAAACCGCGAAGTTAAAGGCGCCAAAATCGCCCTCTCCGGACGTTTGGGCGGAGCCGACATGGCGCGGCGCGAAGAATTGAAGAAAGGAGGAATTCCTCTTCAAACTTTCCGCGCCGACATTGATTTTGCCCGCGAGAAAGCACATCTTCCGTACGGCGACTTGGGAATCAAGGTCTGGATTTACAAAGGAGAGATTTTTGCGGATAAGAAAACAGTGAATAAATAAAATCCATGCTTTTCCCTAAAAAGGTAAAATTCAGAAAGTGGCACAAATCGAGGAAAAACCTTTCCACGTCCAAGGAGACGCGCGGCATTGAAGTTTCATTCGGTTCGTTCGGATTGAAATCAATTGCCGTCGGGCGCATCCGTTCCAATCAGATAGAGTCCGCCCGCCGAACCATGGCTCGCCATGTCGGCAAATTCGGGAAAATCTGGGTGCGCGTTTTTCCGGACCGTCCGTTCACTCAGAAAGCCGCGGAAGTGCCCATGGGCAAAGGGAAAGGCGAGCCGGCTGGATACGAAGTTGAAGTAAAACCCGGTCGCGTTATTTTTGAAGTTGACGGCGTTGAGCCGGTTGTCGCGCGAGAGGCCTTGAGAAAAGCCGGAACTAAACTTCCCGTTAAGACAAAAATCGTGAGCCGCGAGCTTATTTAGAAAATTAAGGAGTATATTTGCGACTATAATTTTCAAACCCCTCACTTGCGCCCGAATATGAATTATGAGATACATAACTGGTTCGTAGGCGATTATCTGGAGCAAGTGAGGGGTGATGATTTTCAAAAACTCGCTTTGCTCGCTTAAGAAAATCAATCATGTCCGAATTTAAATCAAAGAAAATGGAAGATTTAGGAAAGATTCTCGCTGAAAAAAGGGAGGCGCTTAGGATGTTCCGTTTCGGACTTTCCGGAAGCAAGGTTAAGAATCTCAAAGAAGGGAAAGGCTTGAAAAAAGACATCGCCAGAATTTTAACGGAGATTTCCGCGCGCAAAGAATAAATATGACAACCAATAAAAAAAAAGAGAATAAAGGAAAGCGCCTCAAGGGAACGGTAGTTTCAAACGCGATGGAAAAGACGGTGGTTGTTCTCGTTTCCCGATTCGTCAAACATCCGAAGTACGGCAAATACATAGAACACAGAAAGCGCTATAAGGCGCACGTTGAGGGAGAAAAGCCGTCAATCGGCACGGCGGTGGTTATTGAAGAAACCCGTCCGATTTCGCGCGACAAGCATTTCAGGCTGGTTACGGGAAAATAAACCGCGAAAATTTAAAATCATGGTACAAGCAGGAACAAACGTAATAATCACAGATAACTCCGGCGCCAAAGAAGGCCGGGTGTTTAAGATTTTGGGCGGGTCAAAGCGCCGCTACGCGGAAATCGGAGATTTGGTGGTGCTTTCCGTAAAACTCGCCGAACCGCGCAAGGTCGTCAAGAAAAAAGAGGTGGTTAAAGGCGTTATCGTAAGACAGCGCAAGCCGTTCCGCCGCAAAGACGGTTCATATATTTCATTTGACGATATCGCCGTCGTTTTGGTTGACGAGAAAGGAGAACCGCGCGCGGGGCGCGTTTTTGGTCCCATTCCGCGCGAGATAGGCGAGCGCGGATACCAGAAAATAATTTCCCTCGCGCCAGAGGTGCTTTAAAAAACATGCGCATAAAAAAAGGAGATAATGTAATAATATTGAGCGGCAAAGACAAAGGCAAAAAAGGAACGATTGCCCGCGTTTTGACCGGCACTAACCGCGTAATCATAGAAGGCGCCAATGTTGTGAAGCGCCATCAGAAGCCGCGCAAAAGCGGACAGAAGGGCTCGATAGTGGACGTCGCCCTACCCATTCACGTCTCAAACGTCGCGCTCCTTGACCCGAAAAGCGGAAAAGGAACTCGCTTTGGTACTACGCAAAAAGGAGGTAAGATGGTCAGAATTTCAAAGAAAAGCGGAGCGGAAATTTAGAAAATTAACGAGCGAATAATATGAGCGACTATAATTTACTTAACCCCCCACCAAATTTACTAAAAAATATGAAACTGAAATTAAAAATAGGATTAAGCGAATATACCAAAGGCGCCACTGGCCCGGATAGGGCCGGGCTATTCGCCCGCGTGGCGCCGAGTATTATTACTGGTAAATTTGGTGGGGGGTCATTATTTTCTAAAATCTCGCTTGCGCTCGCTTAAGAAAATATATGAAAACAAAATCGGTACAAGAAAAAAATAAGGAAGCCCTCGTCCATTTGAAAGGCAAGTTTCACTATAAAAACGTGATGCAGGCGCCGCGTTTGGTTAAGGTTGCCGTTTCCTCAGGCACCGGCTCTCAAATAAAGAAAGACAAAAAGAGAAACGAATTCATCGCGGAGCGATTGTCCAAAATCACCGGCCAAAAAGCTTCTCCTCGCGGAGCCAAAAAAGCCATCGCAACATTTAAGACGCGCCAGAACGATGTTATCGGAGCCACGGTTACTCTACGCGGCAAACGCATGTTTCTTTTCTTGGATAAGTTTTTGAATGTAGCTCTTCCGCGCACGAAAGACTTCAAGGGAATCGCCCGCACTGCTGTTGATGAAATGGGTAATTTGACTATAGGAATAAAAGAGCACACGATTTTCCCGGAAACCGCCGATGAAGATTTGAAGGATGTTTTCGGTTTGGCTATCACTATCGTTACGACAGCGAAAGGCAAAGATGAAGCCACGGCGTTTCTGGAATATATAGGGGTTCCGTTTAAGAAATAAAGCCAAAGCGAGGGGTTTTTCGAGGTTTGACACTATTTTTTGTAGTGGTAGTCTTTTACATACATGGATAAAAAAACTCTTATACAGCAGATAGAAAAATTAAGGGGTTCTCGTGTTATTACTTATGTAACTAGTGACCGGCCTGGGCCTATAAACGCCCGTGTCGCTATGGATATTATTCCGCTTGTAAGCGCGCAGCTTCGCAAAATAGGAAAGGTGCCGAAAATAGATTTGTTTCTATATAGCGCAGGGGGAGATACCATGGTTCCGTGGCGGCTTGTATCTATGATTAGAGAATATTGTAATACGTTCTCCGTACTTATTCCTTACAAAGCCCACAGTTCGGCAACTATGATTGCTCTCGGTGCCGATGAAGTCGTAATGAGTGATTTGTCAGAAATTTCACCAATTGACCCCTCCACTGCTAATATTTTTAATCCATCCGACCAAACCAATCCACAAAATAAAATACCAATTTCTGTTGAAGATGTTATAGCATATTTTGACTTGGCAAAAAATAAATTTGGTATAAAAAATGACGAAGACTTGACCAAGATATTCAATAAATTTGTGGAGTCAAACCCCCAAATTCACCCTCTCGCTCTCGGTAATGTGAATCGTACACATAATCTTATTCGCCTTTTGGCGAAACGGCTTTTGAAGAGCCATCAAAAGCCAATACACGATGACGAAATAAAGAAAATCGTGGAATATTTTACTGAAACACTATACTCGCACCAGTATTTTGTCGGCAGAAAAGAAGCAAAAGAGGATCTTGGTCTAAAATTTGTGATTGATGCTGACAAGAATCTCTCAGATCTTATGACAGACCTTTATGAAAAGTATGCCGAAGAGATAGGATTAGGTAAGCAGTGGAATCCAGAAGGCGAAATTGGAATGAATAATGCTTCGGTGCAGAAAGAATACAGAATTGCTTATGTAGGAAGTTCAGACGTTGAAAATTACTACAGTATCTCAATGGAGTTTCGCAGACAGCAGGTTAATATGGTTCAACAAACTTCTCAGGGTCCAATCCAAATTCCACAAGAGCAGGTTGGTTTTAGAATAATTGAGCAGGGGTGGAAGTAAAATTATGGCTAATTATATTAAAATATTTTTAGGATTTTTTAATGACAACCTTGGTGTTGTTACTCTTATAGCTGGAGCTTTTGCTCTTTTTCTTTATAAAAGACAACAAAGAGATTATAAAAAGGATGCTGCGAGTTTAATTTTGCAAGAAATTAGATATGCAGAACAACAAATTAGAACTGCTAGACAAAATGGTGACAGTTATTCGTTGGCTTCAAAATTATTACCTACAAATAGTTGGAATGATAAAATTCATCTTTTTGTAAAAGACTTGGAAGAGAATCAAATTGATATGATTAATACTTTTTATGCAAAAGCAAAATACATTGATATTCTTATTTTGAAACGCTCGGATCAATTAACAGGACCCCATACACAGCAAAACCAGTTCTCTCCTGCATCAATTCCCGTGCCCCAAAACCCAGGACAATTGAATCAGTTTGTACAAGTTACCTTGCCTATTCCCCCTTCCCCAGAAAGCGTCACAATTGGGCTTTTAAAACAAGTTTCGTCTAGTGTTGAGTTTATTTACAATACCCCAGTTGTAGAAAAATTAAGAAAGATATCAAATAAAAAATGGTGGCACCTTTTTTAGGTTAGATTAAAAATCTGATTATTCCAACGAATTTTAGTTTGACACCCCCGCTCCCCTCATATATACTCCCCTTAGCTCTTAAGGAGCTATTTTCATTTCCCCGCTTAATCCGCCCGCCTCCTTTTCCGCTTAAATTAAGCCGAAAAGAATTCGGGCGAGATATTGGCGGAATGAGTTTATAGTTATTAGTTTTGAGTTCTTAGTTTGGGGGCAGGGGGTACCCGTTCCAGGATTTTAACTAAAAACTAACTGCTAAAAACTAGAAACTATCCAATGGCAAAAACTTCAACAAAAGTAAGGTCATCCAGGCCGCCTAAATTCAAAAGCCGTGTGGTACGGCGTTGTTTTAAGTGCGGCCGCAAGCGCGGATACATGCGCGACTTTGACCTATGCCGCATTTGTTTCCGCGAGCTTGCCAACGAAGGAATGATTCCGGGCATTAAGAAGTCATCATGGTAATAACCAACGACCAACGGCTGACGACCAACAACAAAATGCAAGCAAAACAAGAAATAGTTGGAATTGTCGTAAGTTGTAGGTTGTAAGTTAAATTTATGGACCCCATCTCCGACATGCTAATAAGATTGAAGAACGCAAGCGCCGTGCGCCGCGCTTCCGTTTCCTTGCCGTACTCAAAGCTGAAGAACGCCATCGGCGAGGTTCTTCTTAAGGAGGGATACATAGCTTCTGTCGTGAAGCGCCCGCGCGAGAAAGGGGCGGTGCTTGAGATTGAGCTTGTTTACAAAGACAAAAAGCCGAAAATCAAAGGAGTGGAGCGTATTTCCAAGCCGTCGCGCCGCGTTTATTTAGGCGTCAGCGAAATAAAAATGGTAAAAGGCGGCTACGGAACACTTGTTCTCTCCACCCCGAAAGGAATTTTGACTGGCAAAGAAGCGCGCAAGGAGCTCGTCGGCGGCGAAGCCTTATTCAACATCTGGTAAAACCATGTCACGCCTCGGCAAAAAAGGAATAGCGATACCGGAAAAGACAACCGTCACAAACGAAGGCGGCCTCGTTACCGTTAAAGGGCCTTTGGGTGAACTAAAGCGCCAGTTTGGCGATAATATTTCCATTACTGTGGGAGAAAAAGAAATAACTCTCGCCACCAAGCGCAACGACCTTTACTCACGCGCTCTTTGGGGAACTTATGCCGCCCATTTGAAAAACATGATTCGCGGCACGCACGCGCTTTACGAGAAAAAACTTCTTCTTGAAGGAGTCGGTTTCAAATCGGAAGTGTCCGGAAAATATTTGGTTCTCGCTTTGGGTTTTTCCCATCCGGTTCGTGTTCCGATTCCGGATGGGCTTTCGGTCAAGGCGGAAAAAAATACCATTACGACCACGGGAATTGATAAGGAGCTGGTGACTCAGTTTGCAAGCTCCGTCCGCGCGCTCAAAAAGCCGGAGCCGTACAAGGGCAAAGGATTCCGCTACGAGGGCGAGGTAATCCGCCGCAAGCAGGGCAAGAAATCGGCGTAACACGATGCCAATATACGAATAAAAAGATGAAAAACAACAAGACAAGCAAAAAGGAAAATCTGCGCACGCGGCGACGCGCGCGTACTCGCGCGCGCATCCACGGTACCGCCCTGCTTCCGCGCCTTGCCGTTTTCCGCTCCAACCGTTTCATCTACGGCCAGCTTATTGACGACGACAAACGCGTAACCCTTGCCGCCGCTTCGGATATGGGACGGAAGGAAAAAACGAAAATTACCCGCTCGCGCGGCGCCGGCAAGGCGCTTGCCGAAGCGGCAAAGGAGAAAAAAATTTACAAAGTAGTTTTTGACCGCGGCGGATTCAGGTACGCCGGAAGAATCAGCTCTTTTGCCGAAGGGGCTCGCGAGGGAGGACTTGTGTTTTAGTTTATGAGTTTAAAAGTTGATAAGTTGACGAATTCCTAATAAACTAACAAACCAACGAACTAACCAACTAACTACCATGCCTGACAAAACACCAGAAATTAAAAAAGACCTGCCTGCTGCGGCGCAGGTAGGAGAATTAATCGCCGAAGCGGAAACAGTGGCGGCGGTTTTGGAAACGCCCGTTGAGGCGAAGCCGAATGGCGGCAGCGCAGCCGACAAAGGCGGCGCGCGCGGCGGCTTTAGCGACCGCGGAAGGCGCGGCGGCGGTGGAGGCAAGCGTTCCCCGCGCGGAGGCAGGCGCCCGCAATACGAGCGTGTAAAGCCGGAATTTGACCAGAAAATAATAGACGTACGCCGCGTGGCGCGCGTTGTTGCCGGCGGACGCCGATTTAATTTCAGCGTCGCTATCGTAATCGGCGACCGCAAGGGTTCCGTTGGGGTCGGCACGGGCAAAGCGGGCGACACTTCTCTCGCCATAGAAAAAGCCATGAAAGCGGCGAAGAAAAATCTCATCAGGATAAATTTCACGAAGACATCGTCCATTCCGCACGAAGTATCGGCGAAATATTCTTCGGCACGAGTATTTATGTTCCCGAACCGCTCGAAAGGGCTTGTTGCCGGCAGTTCCGTTCGCAACGTTTTGGACCTTGCCGGAGTGCGCAACGTTACGGCAAAAGTTTTCTCCGGTAGCAAGAATAAATTGAATAACGCCCGCGCCGCAATTGCCGCGCTCATGGAAATATCGGAGCGCCGCGGTGTAAGGTAATCCAAAAAATCAGCCATGCAAATAAAACGCACACACGAAAATAGAGACGCGAAATATATCGGCCGAGGAGGGAGGCGCGGCAAAACTTCCGGACGCGGAACGAAAGGGCAGAAAGCGCGCGCCGGAAATAAAATCCGCCCGGCTCTTAGGGATGCCATCAAAAAGCTTCCGCGCTTGCGCGGTGTTACAATCAATAAACGCGGGTCGCTCTTTACCTCGGTGCGTTTGGCGCCCGTTGCGATTTCTCTTTCGTTAATTGATAAGAAGTTTGAAGCAGGCGGGATTGTAACCCCGGCGGCGCTTCTTGAAAAGAAATTAATTCCGAGAATTCACGGCCGCACGCCGCGCGTGAAAATCCTGGGCGGCAAAATCTCGAAGAAAATTTCTTTCTCCGGATGCGCCGTTACGAAAGGCGCGCGCGCGGCGATTGAAGCTTCTGGCGGGACAATCTCGTAAACATGGGAAATTTTTTCAACAAACTTACGTTTGTCTTCTCCGACAAAAATTTGCGCGGGAAGATTATTTTCGCCGTTGCCGCGCTCGTTGTCTTCCGCCTTCTCGCCACGATTCCGATTCCGGGGATTGACACATTTCGGCTTGAGCAATTTTTTTCCAACAATCAATTTTTGGGGCTTTTGAATATTTTCTCCGGAGGCGGGCTTTCCAATCTTTCAATAGTCATGTTGGGTGTCGGCCCGTACATTACCTCTTCCATTATCATGCAGCTTCTCACCATCATGATTCCGTCACTTAAGGCGCTTTATCATGAAGAAGGAGAATTAGGCAGACGAAAATTCACGCAATATTCGCGGTTGCTCACTGTCCCTCTGGCCATACTTCAGGGATTAGGACTTCTTATTCTTCTTGAGAGGCAGGGTATAATCGAACATCTTTCAATGTTTAGCCGAATTTTGAATCTTGTCGTCATTACCGGCGGTTCCATTCTTCTTATGTGGATAGGAGAGCTTGTTTCGGAATTTGGAATCGGGAACGGCGTTTCCCTCCTTATTTTCGCCGGCATCGTGGCGGTCATTCCGTCGCAGGTTGGACAGCTTTTGTTCACCTTTGACGTTTCGCAAATTCCCCTGTATCTGGCGTTCATCGCCGTCGCGCTTTTTATTATCGCCGGCGTGGTGTTCATAACCGAGGCCGAACGGCCGCTTCCCGTTACTTACGCCAAGAGGGTGCGCGGCATGAAAGTTTACGGCGGCCTCGCCACATATCTTCCTTTGCGCTTGAATCAAGCCGGAGTTATCCCGATTATTTTCGCCCTCTCAATTCTTCTTTTCCCGCAGATGATAGGGACGTTCCTTGGCTCTTCGGGAAATTCCATTTTGCAGAGTATCGGTATGATACTCAATTCAATAATGCAGAATACCTGGGTTTACTCAATCCTTTATTTCGTTATGGTGTTTCTTTTCACTTACTTTTATACGGCAGTCACCTTTGACCCGCATTCAATCGCGGAGAACTTGCAGAAAAACGGCGCCTTTATTCCAGGCGTTCGTCCGGGGAATTCCACTTCCGAATATATAGGAAGAGTTCTCAATCGCATTACGCTTTTCGGCGCGCTTTTTCTGGGCATCATTGCTGTCTTGCCGCTTATAATGCAGGGAGCAACAGGCATCACGGCGTTTGCCATCGGCGGCACGGCGCTTCTCATCGTTGTTTCCGTCGTTCTTGACCTCATAAAGAAAATCGACGCGCAGATTTCGATGAGGGAGTATTAAAAACCCACAACTCACAACAAACAACTAACAACAAGGAAGACAATCAAATCCCTTTACATTGTAGGTTGTAGGTTGTAAGTTGTAGGTTAATGACCCCTCAAACTTTCATCTTCATCGGGCGTTCCGGGTCCGGCAAAGGCACGCAGGTTAAACTTTTGGAAAAATACATTACGGAAAACGACCCTGTTAAAAGGTCGATTTTTTATCTGGAAACCGGGGAGCGATTCAGGAATTTTATTGCCGGGGATTCATACGCGAGCTTTCTTTCAAAAGAGATAAGCAAACGCGGCGAGCTTCAGCCGGAATTTCTGGCCGTTTATATGTGGGCGGAAGAATTAATCAATAAATTAAAACACGACGAACATTTGATAATAGACGGTTCCCCGCGGCGTTTGCGCGAAGCGATGGTGCTTGATACCGCTTTATCGTTTTTTAAGCGTCAGAATCCGATAGTTATAGATTTGAATGTTTCTCCGGAATGGTCGCGCGAAAGGTTGATTGCCCGCGGGCGCGCCGATGATGTTCAGAAAGAAGACATAGAAAAACGCTTGAAATGGTTTAATTTGGAAGTCAGGCCGGCGATTGATTGGTTTGGCAATCAACCCGGCTACAAAATTTTTCATATTAACGGCGAACAGACAATCGAACAAGTCCACGAAGACATAATCTCAGCAATTTTCAATTCTTAATTTTCAATTTTTATTGAATTTTCAATGTTACCAAAAAGCAGTTACAATCTGGAGGATAGAACAGCTAAATTAGGGGAAAATGTTATTAAATTTTGCAAAACCATAAAAGAAGATACTATAACCAAGCCGATTATAAGCCAACTAATACGTTCATCCACAAGTATTGGCGCGAATTATATGGAGGCAAACGGGGCGAGTTCAAAAAAAGATTTCAGGAATAAAATATTTATATGTAAAAAAGAAGCGCAAGAAACTAAACATTGGCTGAGGATGATAACAATATGTATTCCCGAACAGAAGGAGAAAATAGAAACTTTTTGGAAAGAATCTCAGGAACTAACGATGATTTTCCAAAAAATAACAAGCTCCCTGAAAAATACCGTTGAAAATTAATCATTGGTTATTTATTAAAAATTGAAAATTTAAAATTAAATCGTGGTAACGATTAAAACAAAACACGAACTTGAGATATTGCGTGAAGGGGGAAAACGGCTGGCTAAAGTTTTGAAAGCCGCCGCGGGCGCGGTCCGCCCCGGGGTAACCACCCTTTCGCTTGACCGTCTTGCCGAAAATCTCATTCGCGAAATGGGAGACGAGCCGGCTTTTTTGCGCTATCAACCGTGGGGGGCGCAATATCCTTACCCCGCCAGCCTTTGCGTGTCTGTTAATAATGAAGTGGTACACGGAATTCCCGGGACGAAAATTTTAACTGAAGGAGATATTGTTTCCCTTGATTTGGGAATTCGCCATGGCGGCCTTATTACCGATGCGGCGATAACCGTTCCCGTCGGCAAGATAGATGCACGCGCCGAAAAACTCATTGCCGCGACAAAGAAGTCTCTTGAAGAAGGAATAAAAGCGGCACGGCCGGGCGGATTCGTCGGCGATATCGGCAAAGCCATAGAGCGTCAGGCAATATCCTCAAAATTTAATGTTGTGAAAATACTTGGTGGGCACGGCGTCGGATACGAAGTTCACGAAGAGCCGTACATTCCTAATTACTCCATGAAAGGTAACGGACCAAAACTAAAGTCCGGTATGGTTATAGCAATTGAGCCTATGTTAAATGAAGGAACAGACGACGTTTATCTGGATAAAGACGGATACACCTGGAAAACCTCCGACAATAAAAGAAGCGCACATTTTGAACATACTCTTATAATCACCGATAGCGGGGCGGATATCATAACCGAATAATTTCCGGGGGATAGAATAGGTTATCTACAGCTTTTATCCGGTTTGGGTTTTTACGTGTTACAATTTTCAAGAGAGAGTATGAAGGCTCTCTTGGTTTAGTGTATAGGAATAATTTTTTGTGCCGCCGGAATCAGCAAACAGCGAAATAGTAAATTCGGGGAGCAATAAACTGCCGTTGTGGTGGGCGGTCGTTTTGGTTGCGCTCGTCGCGGCGGCGATATACGCGGTCTACACGTTTTATTTTAAGGATATAATTGCCGGCTTGAACTCCGGGGCTAAGTCCGAAGAAGATAAAATAACCGTTTTAGACACTCTTTTAAATAAAGACGCGGCAACCGCGTCGGAAAAAGAGAAAACCAATTTGGTAAATAATTTAATTTCGACGTCAACCTCGTCATCAGGCCCGCCAAAACAATCCACGGTTCCGCAGACGCAAGAAACATACGATGCCGCCACCGCCGAGAAGATAAAATTACTGGAGTCTTTAAAAAGTAAATAATTAATAAAATCATGAATGGAGAAAACAACAAACCGCAGTTTCTTACATTAATTCTTTCAGTTATTGCCGCCGCAGTACTAGCAGGAGGAGTCGGATATGTTGCCGGGCTTAATTCTTCTCGTGGCCCGCTTGGGGCGGGAGGTGCGCCGGGCGCGATGACCCCTCCTCCCGGCGGCGTTCACGACATAGCGGGGATGGTAGAAAGCGTATCCGGTACGGAAATTACCATGAAATCCAACCAGCTTCCTTTCGCACCAAAAGCCCCGTCTCAGAGGACCGTTGTTGTGGATAAAGACACGGTAATTGAGCGCCTCACTCAAAAAAGCGCCGATGTCATGAAGAAAGAAATGAACGAATTTTTGGAAAAATCAAAAAAGGGCTCTTCGGGGGCAACGACTACGCCAATCATGCCGCCTATTCCGTTTGATAAAAAAACAGTTGAACTCAAGGACATAAAAACAGGAGATCTTTTGATGGTGTCGGCGAAAGAAGATATCACTTCGGCAAGTAAATTTACCGCGACACGCATTTTAATCCAGATTGTCATGGCGCCGCCATCCCAGTCTCTTCCCGTTATGGCATCATCCACATTGCCGATTCCTCCTCCTGCGGTTAAAAAATAAAACATGAGCCGCCGCCTAACAGAAAAATTGGGAATATCAAAATCTGCGCGCGCAGCGCTTGTGATTTTGTTCGCCCTAGTTCTTTTCACGGGCGCGGCGTCGCTTTTAAAATTTGATTCCAAAACACTCGCGTCATCATCGCAAAATCTTTCAGGTTACGCCTGGAACGACAATATCGGCTGGATTTCATTTAATTGCACCAACACCAGTTCGTGCGCTTCCATTGATTACGGCGTAAATGTAGACACAACGACTCGCAATATGTCCGGTTACGCCTGGAGCGACAACGTTGGCTGGATTTCTTTCAATGAAATCGGCGGGTGTCCTGAGGTCGGATGCACAACGCAACCAAGCGTAAGCGTTTCCGGTCCCGTAACCGGATGGGCGAAAGTTCTATCCGCCGGAGGCGGCTGGGACGGCTGGATTAAATTGAACGGCGCCTCGTTTTCCGGTTCAACCGCTTCCGGATATTCCTGGGGATCCGATGTTATCGGCTGGGTTTCCTGGGGTGGCACGGGAGGAGGCAATGTTGTAAGTTCAGTTAGCCTTACCAATCAAGCGCCAACGGCTTCAATTACAATTCCTACTACTGACATAGTGGTTTATTCGAACCAGCAGGTTTATTTTGAAGGTGCCGGAAGCGACCCGGATGGGACTATCGCCGCCTACGAATGGCGAGAAAGCAATTGTTCAACCGGAACTCTCGTATCTTCCGCGTCAAGTTTCAGCCAGACATGGAGCGCCGGGGCACATGTAGTTTATTTGAGGGTTCAGGATAACCAAAGCTCATGGTCCGCCAATTGCCCTTCTCGCACCGTTACATCATCCGTTCCACCTCCCATAAACGGAGTATGCGGTTCGGCTAACGGCGTTTCAACCGGAGTAAAGCCGACGTCAGGGTTGTGTGATTCAGGAACTTCTTCGGAAGTTCTGCCTGCAACGGGTCCGGGGCCGTGGACATGGTCGTGCATCGGAAGCAACGGCGGGACGACAGCTTCCTGTTCCGCGGCGACGTCCTGCGGAGATGGCATCTGCAATTCAAACAAAGGAGAAACACCCTCCACTTGCCGCCTTGATTGCAAGCCGAAGTTTGAAGAATTCTAGCTCCCAAGGGGAGTCCTTGGAAAATAGACATAGTAATAAATTAACAAAATAATATATAATAAATAAAACATGCTCACCCTCCTCTCCGCAATCAGCTCAATCCTCGCCCCGATCTTTTTAGGATTGGGACTGAATTTCGCTCTGGCTTGGACCGGCCCTACCGCCGCCGCGCCGTTGAGCAATACCCCGACTCCAGTCAATATCGGCGCCACGAGCCAAGTAAAAAGCGGTGGATTATGGACTGGCTCAATCGGTACAGACGGCGGAGCCACATTCGGCGGTAGCGTCGGCATCGGGACGGTGAGTCCGGGGTACAAATTGGATGTAAGCGGAACAGCCCGAGCCACGAGCGATATGCGCGCGCCGTTATTTTATGATACTGACAATACCCTATATTATGCCGACCCGGCCTGGTGGAGCAGTTTTAACAGTATTGCCGCCGCCAGAATAGACTCCGATATTTTATACGACAAAAACAATACCGGCTATTACGTGGATCCGAACAACACCAGTCGCTTGAATTACGGCATATACGACAATCTATATTCGTACGGCTGGATGCAGACACCGATTTTTTATGACTCCAACAATAATGGATATTTTTTGGACCCGGACAGCACCAGTAATCTTAATTATCTCAACGTAGGGACACTCTACGCCTACGGCAATATGCGGGCGACCGGATACATCACGTCAGATTACGGATATTGGACGCGCTACGGCATTCAGGGACCATTTAGCAACAATGTGTTTAACTTTTATTGGGACGGGAGCTGTGAATATGCTTTCATAGACTATACCCAGGTTAACGCTTGGTGCATTTCCGACCGCCGCGGCAAAGAAAATATCGCAGATGACCCTAAATCGGGGCTTGGACGCGTCATGCAGATGCGCCCAGTCGTTTTCAACTTCCTTAAAGAAGAAAGGCCAGGCTTGGACCCTAACGTAAAAACCCTTCATCACGGTTTCATCGCCGACGAAATGGAGCAGATTATACCTTCCGCCGTCAACGGCAAAAAAGACGCAGTGGATAAGGACGGCAATCCGGAATACCAGAGCATAAACTACGATGAAATTACCCCCATACTCACCAAGGCTCTGCAGGAATTAAACGTAAAAGTGGAAGAGCAACGAAAAGAAATAGACCTGCTTAAATCCGAAATATATAAACTCAAGAATAGATAATTCCAAGGGGAGCCCTTGGATGTGTAAGCTTGGCAGTAAAAAAGAAATTTTTCCGCCAGTGCGGTATTATTAAGACATGGATTTAATGTTCGCCGCCGGAGAGAAATTAAACAGCCTTGGAAAAGAGATGGCTTTTTTGCGTGAGAAGATGAAGGAGTCTGCCGGCAAATCGCAAGAAGCTCTTCGCGCAAACTTGGAATCCCATGCCGCGAAAGCTCTCGTAGACTACAGGGGAGCAAAAAAAGAAAACGTTATACCCGAAGAATACAAAATACCGGAAGAAAAAGAGAAAGGGATTGTTCTAAAGCTTTCTCCGGAGCCCCACGACGCAAAAATAGAGGAACTTTTGGGGATATTGCTTGAACACGGAGTTAAAAACACGCTCGCGGTGCTCGAGAGGTTGAATGACCCCCATTTGGACGACGATTTCCACCGCTTTCTCGTCCAATATCTTTCTGTCGGCAATCCCGTCCCGGGCCTTTCAAAAGGCGGAGATGTTTTTCAGGGAGTAAACATGAAGCTTTACCGCATTGCCGTGCCGCGCGCAGGTGAAACGGTTAACATTCGTGAATTTATATCAAAAATGGAGCAGTTTTACGCGGGGATGCTTTACGTTTCCGATTCAAAAAAACCTGAACCGGGAAAAAATTATTTTACTTTGGAATTCGCCCTTCCGGCCGAGAGCCCCGAGCTCGCGCTTTACGCCGCCGTGGAGCGCGAAAGAGCTTCAATTTTTGAAAAACTGTTTCTGGCTTTTTATCCGGACGCGCGCCTTACGGAAACGACCGACGATTACAATGTATTCGTGGAAAACGGAGCTTCGCTCGGCGCCAAGGCGTCGCTTCTTGCAAGCGGAGTGTTTCCCATAAAAACGTACGGAGAATTTGAGCATGACCCGATGGAAGCCGTTCTCTCGGCATTCTCAAGAATCGCCAGAAAGGGCGAGGGCGCGGCGCTCCAACTTGTTGTCGCGCCGGCGGGAGATTCCCTAATAAAGCGTTACGGACAGGTATTGGGGGAACTTGACCGCGGGGTCCCCATCAAAGATGCCATACCTTCGGACAGTATTTTGGACGCGTTCGCCAAGATAGGCAAAGACCTTATTTCCGGGAGTAAAAAGAAAGAAACAATCAACACTCAAGTTGAAACCGCCAAAACGCGCATAAAAGAAAAAATCGCGAGCTCCATGTCGTACGCGAACATTCGTATCGCAGTTTCTTCCGGAACTGTGGAGAGAAGCAAGGAGATATTAGGGCAAATCGCGGCGGCGTTCAATCAATTGCGTCTGCCGGAAGGGAACGGAATTACTTTTGAAATTTGCGAAGGACGGAACGCGATTAAGCTTTTCCATGAATTTTCGTACCGGCTTTTTTCCGAGGGCGACGCCTTTCCTCTTAATTTGAAAGAACTGTCCACGATTTTGCATGTTCCCGGGGGGCAGAATAGCGGCGGCGCGCAGATTCTTGAGGCGACCTGGAAAACGGCAAAAGCACCGGCTAATATCCCAATGAGCGTGACGGTTTTGGGAATAAATAGGCATCAGGATGCCGCTACCGATGTCCGCATTTCAATTGAAGACCGAATGCGGCATCTCTACGTAATAGGCCAAACAGGAACCGGGAAAACGACACTTTTAAAACAGATGATTATTCAGGATATTGAAGCGGGGCACGGAGTTTGCATGATAGACCCGCACGGCGCCGACGTTGAGGATATTTTGGCGCATATTCCGGAGTCGCGTATCGGAGACGTAATTTATTTTGACCCGAGCGACACGGAACGCCCAATGGGGCTTAACATGCTTGAATACGACCCGCGCTATCCGGAGCAAAAAACATTTCTGGTCAACGAACTTCTCTCAATTTTCAACAAGCTTTTTGACATGAAAGTCGCCGGCGGCCCGGCTTTTGAGCAGTATTTCAGGAACTCCGCGTTCCTAGTCATGGATGACCCGGAATCGGGGAATACCCTTCTGGATATTGCCCGCGTTCTATCCGACAAAGAGTTTCGGGCCATGAAGCTTTCGCGGACGAAAAACCCTCTCGTCGCACAATTCTGGCAAAACGCCGAGAAAACAACCGGAGAGCAGGGGCTTGCCAATTTCGTGCCGTATATAACCAATAAATTTGACGTGTTCCTTTCAAATGATGTTATGCGGCCGATTGTGTCGCAGGAACATTCGGCGTTCTCTTTTCGCGACATAATGGACCAGAAAAAAATTCTTTTGGTTAACCTTTCCAAGGGACGTCTTGGCGACATAAATTCAAGTCTTTTGGGTCTCATTATTGTCGGTAAATTTTCCATTGCCGCTCTTTCGCGCGCCGACATGGTTTCCATGGGGAAGAAACCGGAAGATTTTTTCCTTTACATAGACGAATTTCAGAATGTAACCACCGATTCAATAACGACAATTTTTTCCGAAGCGCGGAAATATAACTTATCGCTCACAGTCGCGCATCAATACATTGCCCAACTTCCGGAGAATATAAAGCAATCGGTTTTCGGCAACGTTGGCTCGCGCGCCGTTTTCCGCGTCGGCCAGGAGGACGCGGAATTTTTGGAAAGGCAATTTCTGCCTATTTTTAGCGCTAAAGATATTGTCAGTCTTTCAAACAGAAACGCGTACGTTAAACTTCTGGTGAACGGAGAACCCGCGGCGCCTTTCAGTATGGAAACAATAATTTTTCCTCCGGGAGACGCGGCGCGGGCGATGAAAATTCGCGACATCTCGCGCGCTAAATACGGGAAGCCGCGCGCCGAGGTTGAAGCGGCTATCGCCGCCAAGTTTAAGAAAAACCCACAACCCACAATCCACAATCCGCAACTTGCAACATAAAATTAGCGAGCTTTAGATTCTTTTTCTAATTTACCCATATTATAATTATAAACATAGTACACTATATTCTCACGGTCGTGAGAATATAGTGTACAAACATGGCAATGACAATTCGCAGACAAAATCCATATAGACCCTATGCGTAGGTCGGGTCTGTGCACCAAGCAGTAAAACAAAATTTGCTTTTTACGACGTTTTTGCTAATATCTTTTAGTATTTTCTGCATTTCCTAAAAACTAATAACTGAAAACTATTCCCATGTCCAGCCAAAAAGAAGAAAAAACACTTATTATCATAAAACCGGACGCCATTCAGAGAAGTTTGGTGGGGGAGATTGTACAGCGCTTTGAAAAAAAAGGGCTCCGCATTGTCGGCATCAAAATGATGCGTCTTGAAGACGTTCATTTGGACGAACATTATAAACACCTGAAAGAAAAACCGTTTTTCGGCCGGATAAAAGAATTTATGAAATCTTCCCCCGTGGTAATCTTGGCTCTTTCCGGAATTAACGCGGTTTCCGCCACACGCCTTATCGTCGGACCTACCAAGGGGTATGAAGCGGATGCCGGGAGTATCCGCGGAGACCTTTCCGTAAGCGGCCAAACCAATATCGTGCATGCATCTGATACTGTGGATAACGCCCGTGAAGAAGTGAAAAGATTTTTCAAAAACAATGAATTATTCGAGTACTCAAAAGTAGATTTCCCCTTTATTTACGGCTCGGATGAAATCTAGGAACAATTAGAACTCAGTTTTTATCCTAGTCAATATTGCAAAACTTTTTTGCGCTTCTACAATTAAGACAGGGTTATTGGAATATCGCCTCTAAGATTAATAAATTTTATTCAGGGATTCTCACATTACGCTCCGCCGTGGCGGATCGTTGCGGAAACCCACTTAGAATGTGCTAGGGGCTGTGTGCTCAATAATCCTAAAAAGTCTCCCGCCGGTAAGGCGGGAAATTTTTTACCCTAATAAAAACCAAAGTTTTTTGCTACAATTACTTTAATCTTACATGGATAAAAAATCGGGGAATTTCAGAATTACGTTTTATGGCGGAGTTGGTACTGTTACCGGAGCAAATTTTATGGTTGAGGGGGCAGGGAAACGCTTTCTTGTTGACTGCGGGCTAATGCAGGGATGTTTTAAGGTTTGTGATGATTCCAACAGGGCGCCGTTCCCTTACGACCCTGCGTCCATAGACGCGGTTTTTATCACTCACTCGCATATTGACCATGTCGGCCGCCTGCCAAAACTTGTCAAAGACGGATTCCGCGGGGTAGTTTATTCAACGCCTCCGGCGAAAGAAATAGCCGAGCTCATGCTTATTGACAGTTTGGGTGTCATGGAGAAAGAAGCCGAGAGAGACAATTTGCCGATGATATACGGCGAAAGCGACATATCGGAAGCTATGCGCTTATGGAAAACGGCTTTATACAAAGAAAGCATTGACATGGGTGGCGGGATAACAATCAGGCTACTTGATTCCGGACACGTACTCGGTTCATCCATGGTTGAAATAAACCACAATAAGAAAAAATTAATTGTGACCGGCGATTTGGGGAATGGCCCCTCGCCGCTTTTAAATGACCCGGAGACGATAGCCGATGCCGATTACTTGGTTACCGAAAGCGTTTACGGCGACCGCAATCATGAATCTCACGCCGAACGCAAAAGGCGGCTTGAAGAGATAATAGAGCGCGAAATAATGCTTAAAGGGGTTCTGATGATTCCCGCGTTTTCACTTGAACGCTCGCAGGAAATTCTTTTTGAAATAAACGATTTTGTTGAAAATAGAAAAATTCCTCCTGTTCCGATTTATTTTGACTCACCGCTCGCCATCAAGGTGACGAAAATATATTCAAAATATCACAACTATTTCAATCCTGACGTCCGCGATTTGATTAAAAAAGGAGACGACATTTTTTCTTTTACGGGATTAAAGGTGACGATGACAACGGAAGAGTCCAAATCAATCGCGGACGCGCCAAATCCCAAGGTAATAATCGCCGGTTCCGGCATGTCACAGGGCGGCAGGATTATTCATCATGAAAAAAGGTATTTGCCGGACGATAAAAATACGCTTCTTCTTATCGGGTATCAATCGGCCGGAACACCGGGGCGGCTTCTTCAGGAGGGGGTTAAATCAATTAAAATTATGGGCGAAGATGTTCCCATAAATGCCGAGGTCATCACTCTTTCCGGCTATTCCGCCCATAAAGATTCCGATGCTCTTATAGATTTCATATCTCACACAAGTGATACCGTGAAAAAAGTTTTTGTGGTTATGGGGGAAGTACGCTCATCCCTTTTTCTCGCCCAGCGCTTGAGGGATAACTTAGGTATTCAATCCTTCGTTCCTTCCATCGGAGAATCTTTTGAGCTGGATATGGGGTAGAATAATATAAATATATGGAGAATAACAAAAAGCACGAGCATTTGCGCCTTAAATTGGGAGTTTCCGGGGCGGCCGAAACCGGGCATTGCGGTCTTGATGCGCTGGATAAGGCGAAAGAACTCGGCCGTGAAATAGTAAAGCAAGGCGCGATTATTCTTACCGGAGCGACAACAGGGTTCCCTCTATGGGCGGCTATGGGTGCCAAAGAAGCCGGGGGAATTTCCGTCGGGCTTTCTCCGGCAACCAACCAAAAAGAGCATAAAAACGTTTATCGCCTGCCGGTTGATTACATGGACCTTATCATATATACCGGATTCGGTTATTCCGGCCGCGACCTTCTTCTGACACGCTCCTGCGACGCGATGTTTATAGGTTGCGGAAGAATCGGGACCGTACACGAATTTACGATTGCTTATGAAGACCAAAAGCCAATAGGAGTTCTTGAGGGGGAATGGGAAACCGACGAGGTTATCCGAAATATAATCGATAAGAGCAACCGAATTAACAACAGAATTATTTTTGATAAAAATCCCAAAAGGCTTGTTGAGAGAATAATTAAAATGGTGGAAGAAATTCGCGCTGAAGAAAAAATGGATGAAGATTAAAACAAAAACCTCGCCGCGGCGAGGTTTTTGTTTAAATAGATTTTACAACTCTCTTGAAAGATTCAGGATGCTTTTCCGCAAGGAAAGCCAGCATTTTTCTGTTTAGGAGGACTCCTTTTTTATTAAGAGCGCCGATGAACGAACTGTATGAGCGGCCTTCTTTAGCCAGAGCGGCTCCCAGGCGAACGTTCCAAAGACGGCGCATGTCGTTTTTCTTATCACGGCGGTGGGCGAAAGCATAACTGCCGGCATGGGTAATGGCATCGCGCGCGGCAATCTCTTTTTTGCTTCTGGCAAAACGGTATCCCTTGGCTTTGCTTAAGATACTACGCCTGCGTTTTATGGAAATTGTCCCTCTTTTTACTCTGGGCATATATTTAAGTGTTTGCTAAGAATCGGGAGCGCGCCAAACGGTTCATTACAAAAGCCACCGGCTTTTTGCCGGATAGCTGTTTGGTCCGCTTTTGCTTGGCGTTGAAATGGTTAAACCCAGGCTTCCTGCCGAGGATTTTCCCCCGTTTGGTGACCCTTAATCTCTTTGAGAACGACTTATTGGTTTTCATCCTATTAGAAGTTAACGTAGCTATTGTACCTATATTTTAAAGTTGTGCAATCCCTGTAGAAATTACCTGCGATTATGCCTTTTGTGTGAACTTCTATCTAACAGGATAAATATATTTTCCTACCCCCATTTTTTCCTACTTCGCCCGCTCTATGACTATGCTCATCCCCTTTGGTCCGCGCTTGTAACCGTCGGCAATCTTATAATTTTCACTTATGAGCTTTAAAATTCTGTTGAGCCGCTCTTTCAAGAAAGCTTCCTCCATATATTTTGCCCGTCCGGCGAGGAAAAGCTCTATTTTAATTCTGTGCCCGTCTTTAAGCCAAGCGGAAGCGCTTTTTGCCTTGATTCCCAAATCGTGCTCGGAAGTGCCGATTTTAACCTGAACGCTTTTTATCTCAGTTTGATGAGAATGAGCTTTCATTTTTTTCTGCTTTTTATTTTGTTCGTACTGGAACTTGCCGAAATCGGCGATTTTGGCGATAGGGGGAGTCGCCCCGGGGGATATTTCTATAAGATCAAGGCTTGATTCTTTAGCCAACTGCAAGGCTTTTTGAAGTGGGATCAAGCCAAGGTTGTTGCCGTCGCTACCGATGACGCGGAGTTCGCTCGCTCTGATTTGTTCGTTGATTCTTATTTTTGCCGACAAGGATTTATTCTTCAGTTTAAAGGTTTTTAAATTGTTTGTTTTTATTATTGGATTTCCCCCGCTTGCCCGTTATCTCTTTCTTCCAAAGAGCGTATTTTTTCCCCGATGTTCTTTTGTATTTTTTCCAGCTCAACAAGCATGCCGAAAATTTCTTCAATTTTTTGGTTTTCTATGCCTAAAACAGACCTTTTAGATTTAATATTCAAGACTGCTGCGTTTAATTCTTTTATTTCCGCGCTCGAAGCGTTAAGATTGCGTATTTTTCTTTCAATACGCGCCGTTTCTATATCTACCTTTTTTACCAGAAGAGGCAAATTGGAAATATTTTCAAAAACCTTAAGGCTGTCAGATAGAACTTCCAGTTTTTTATCGGCTGTTTGGAGGTAAAGGGTAAGGGCGCTTTCGGCGTCGCCTTTTGTAGCCAGATCTTTTGCGGTCAAAAACGCTTCGTTTACCGCATTTAACAGTGATTGCAAAATAAGTGATATCCCCCCCGTTCCGTCTTCGCGCTTCCCCGCTTTTTTCTTGGCGCGTTCAAACTGTCGCGTTAAGCTCTTTATTTCTTTTTCGGCGTCTTTGGCGACATTTTGCCATTCCGTTATAACGGAAATTCCCGGAATGATGGCGGTATTTAAATGTTCAGCCCCTTTTTCAATTTCCTCAATCATTAAAGCGATGTTTGGCTCGTCGCCGGATGTTTTTACAAAAGAATCAGTTACTTCCATCAGGGAATTTAAAGAAGATTCATATTCCGAAGAAACTGCGCCACCTCTCGCCTTAATGCGGTCAATAGTTCGTTTGATTTGATTGGCAGCGCGAAAAATATCCCGGGCGCGTTGTTTTGCCTGGCGTATATCGATTGCCCCACCTTGGCTCCTTTCTTCCGAGGTTTTTACGGAAGAAGGAGGCTCAATTGCCGCTATTTCCAGGGCCGTGGCGGTTTTGGCAGAGAAAGAAAACAAAATTACCGCAGTCAATATGTATATATATTTCAACATTATTGCGCCTTTCCGTGTCCGAATTGGCACCTCACCACTATAGCGCATTTCATGCCGATAGTGAAGTGGACAAAAAAGACGATTTTTTGGTTATAATAGGCAAATGTTTGGAAATAACGGGAGAAAAAATTCATTTTATATAGGCTTAGTGGCCGTATTTTTTGCCGGCTTTTTCTTTTATGAATGGCTCCAAGAAGTAAGAATAAATAAAAAAATAGATTCATTGCGGACGGAACTTTTAGGGCCGCAGGCGGCGCTTGAGAAAGAATCAAAATCTCAGCAAAGCGACATTATTTCCCTCAAAGAAATGGTTAATAGAGAGCAGGTTATAAAAAAATCGCAGGACGAACTCCTTACCGCGGCGGTGGCGAAAGCCACCCCGGCGGTTGTTTCCATAGTGGTTTCCAAAGACGTGCCGAAACTGGAAGTCGTGTATGTTAATCCGTTTGGCGAAGACCCATACTTCAAAGATTTCGGATTTCAAGTTCCCGTTTATAAGCAGAAAGGAGTTGAGAGGCAAAAAGTCGGCGCCGGAACCGGATTTTTGGTAACCGGGGACGGTTACATTATTACCAACAAGCATGTGGTTCTCGATACCGAAGCGCAATATACAGTATTGCTTTCAAACGGGCGACAAGAAAATGCAACCGTTGTATACAGAGACCCGAAATACGATATTGCCATCGTCAAAATCTCGGGTGTGGGATATAAAGCGGTTACCATTGGTGATTCGGGCAAGCTGAAACTCGGCCAGACTGTTGTCGCAATCGGAAACGCGCTCGGACAATACAGCAATTCAGTTTCAGTAGGGATTGTCTCCGGCTTAAACAGAAATATAAGCGCTTCGACTGGCGCCGGGGCGGAAGAACTCACCGGTGTTATTCAAACAGATGCCGCCATCAACCCCGGGAATTCCGGCGGGCCACTTCTTGATTTGGAGGGCGATGTCGTTGGTGTCAATGTTGCCACGGTTATCGGTTCAAGCAATATAAGTTTTTCCATACCGATTGACTCTGTGTTGGAATCAATCAAAAAAGTTATTTCTTTTTGAGTTTTTTATTTGATGTGGAGATGGGATCGCCTACAAGTTTTTCCTCGCCGCCGCTCGGAAAACTCGCAGGCCGCCCCTCGCGGTTTCGTTTGCTAACGAAACAACGCTACGGTCTTCGATTCCCCCACGCGAGCAAAGCAGTTTGCTCGCTCATCTCCACCGAAAAAACAAAAGCTCCCTTGCGGGAGCTAATGTTTTTAAATCGGTGGAGATTACTACACGATGTTAGAACCTCCATCATTGAATCACCAGATATGAATTTCCTTAAGGTGGTAGATGGTTGGGTGGACCTTCCAGCCATCCTCCGAGAGCTACGTACACCATCCATTAGAACCAATAGGTAGGTATATGATCGTTAACAACATTCACGACGTTAACTGAACGTAATGAATGAGGTGAATGTCTAGGAAAGAGTACTCAGGTACAATGGCCTCATATGGCAGTAGAGGTAGATAAAGAAGCCAAGTGTGGAGGGTGTGGTGCCACCCTAGATGAGCAATACAATCTCCCTTTGGAAGCTCGAACGCCTTGCCCTAAATGTGGGTCTCTAATTCGCGCCCTAAGGATAAGTATTTCCGAGACTGTCGAAGTACACGATTCTCTGAGGTTGGCGCATAAGGACTCTGATGGCAAGAAGCTTGCCCAGATTCAATCTGGTGATGACCTCCATAGAGATACCAATACTTGGAGAGTACTCGAACGAGTAATTGATTGGAGTAAGAAGTGGTATACCGAAACAATCAAAGACCGTACCACTGGAGAAGTTATAAGCCACACCAGTGAAGACCTGCGCGCACATACTGGACACGGCGCAGCAAAACCTAAAGACACTAGAGATTCCTGATGGATACAGCTACTATAGGTGGGTGAACACCACTCTAGAATCCATATCCTTTGATTACTCAGACGCTGACAAAGCACTCTTTGAGAATGGCCAAGATGCTCACTGGCAGCATATTGAGGAGTACTACGTAACTCTTAGGGCAAGGTGTGTAGACGAACTAAAAATATCTGAAAGTGGCACTCATAAGGCATGGATAAGCCAGAGGGTAGAGATGCATATGGTGACATCCATCATGCGTCTCCTTTACTTAACCGAATCCTTTAGGGATGCTTCCGTCAAATTTAATGCCACCGCCGCTGCCGTTCACATAAAGGCGATGGTGGAAGTACCTTTCCATTTGGGATATCTGCTCTGGATTCTGTGTACCCATAAAAAATTTGAGGAAATGAAAGCAGAGCTGGCTAAAGTAGCTTGGGGAATTCAAGATGCAGATACCGGTCTGACAGGCAAAGCAAACATAACTCAAAAGGATTTCTACACACATGCAGATGAGATGATTGAAAAACATTTTAAAGATGAGCCTTCCACAATAAAGATATTCAAGACAATCTATAAAGAGGCCAATGCTTTTGGCCACCATAACTTTGAGGGGAGAAACGCGCTGGTGGGTGTGCAAAAAGGAGACACTTGGAAACCTAAGGATAGGAAAGAGTGGTTTATTTTCATGACAAGCAATATCTTTCAAGTCTTTCTGTACGCAGGCACAATCCTGAGTATGTCTTCCTTCTTTGTGAATGCCATAGATCACTACTTAGCAGAGTTACCAGATAATTTTGCATAAACTATATGGAGGAGAAACTAAAGAAGTTGATGGAGAGGACATTGATAGCCACCAAACCGCTAGCAGACGCAGCTCCTGTAGGTGACACAAAGTTTTTAATAGTACTGCTCGGCATATACCGAATCTCTTTCACTGCCTTAAGAGATGTTGACCACCTCGCTTCCAGTGAGGGAGCTGGTCCAAATATATTGGATCTAACAAGAAAAATGATTGAGCACGGTATCTCCATTGAATACATGCTCTGGAAGGGTAAGGAGGAAATGGCAGCCCGATTTCAGGATTACCTAACCGTTCAAATGCATGAGGAATTGGAACTTCTTAAATCTGTGGGCTTTGACCCTCAGAGTTTAAGTGCCGAGCTCCAGATTGGAGTTGAGGATACTGAAAAGGCATACAACGCACTTCCTAGTGGCACAAAGAAAGATAAGAATTGGGCAGGTGTGAATTTTGAGAAGATGTTGCAAGACCTTACTGCCGCAGGAGTTATTGAAGCGGCAGACTCGCCAAGACTATTATCTGCCTATGTGTGGGGTTGCCGATTAAACCATCCCAATCCTTTCATGACACATGCCTACCTAGAACCAAAGGAGATGGAGGTTGCAAATACATTCACACTGCGGTTAGGTATGATAATGGCACTTGCGGTGCACCTACGTCTTACCACCAGACTGATTGATGAGTCTCGTTTTGCGGCTGGTTCAAACATCTACCCTGAAGTAGCGGCCGATGTTACCGCGATTCAGAACGATCTCAGTTCTGTGGCCTAGATAGCCACTTAGTAACAGTTTTTGCTGCTTCGTTTGTGAGAGCAGTATATTGCTCTTCTCCTCCAAAGACCTCTGGATTTAATGGCTGCCGCTTTGTGTTTATCTCGTGGATTGTTTTAAGCACTGTCATTTTTAGTGCTCCTGTCTCAACGACAAGTTCGGTCATCCCTTGTTTTTCCTTCTCTGACATCTCATTTGGGTTCACCCCGTTCCTGTCTACGACATTAGTGGCAAATTTTGCATCAAGTGCAAATTCCTTTACTAGCAAATCGGTTCTGCTGATGGATGCATTAAACAAGTCTTTTGATAGAGTTGTCCATTCATCATTCGGTGATGCTTCAGTATTCTCTGTGCCCTCACTCGCGGCTGCAACTAATGCATTGGACTTTTCGGATGCTGCGGCAAAGACCTCAAGACCCTCCTGTAACTCCTGTTGCAGTCTCTTTATGCCTCCAACGAGCATCTCTTTTGTAGCCCCGACAAGTTTCAGAATCTCATGTGCAATTCTAAGCGCTTCTTTAGGATCTGTAGAAGCAAGCATTGTCTTAGTCGCCTTATCCAGTTGGACATGGTAGTCACTCTCAGGGTCACTCTTATTTTCGTAGAAGGAAAATAAGACTTCCTGTTGGAAAAATAATGTTTCGACGACACGTTGCGCTTCAATAACATCGTTCATGATGTCGTGCGCGTGATAGAGACCCTCCATGGTCTCTACATGCTTCTTTCCCTCATCGTCCATTTTACTCATCATGAGTTCAAGAATGGTCTTATACATCTGTTTCCATGCAAGTTGCTGGTCCGTCAAATCGTCCTCATCTTTACTAAGGTTGGTGCGCTCACGAATGTATCTGTACAGCTCGAAGAGGTCACTGAGTTTCATGCCTTCGCCATATGCAGCCATTTTGTCGGTAACCTCCTGTCTCACCCTAGAGAGGGTAGGTTCGTAGTCATCTCTATAACGTATTTTCTTGGAGGTCATGATTTTAGAAAGTAGTTAATTTGCTTATTGTAAATCCTTGCGAAACGTTGGAGTTCCACTACATCTACCCTTTGTTGGCCTGACTCCACGTTGGAGATATGGGACTGAGGTCTACCCAGCTTCTTAGCCACCTGTACCTGTGTCAGTCCAGCTTCCTCACGAGCCTTCCTTAGACGCTCAATAAAGTAGGCATACTCCTTTGTCTGGACTGACTTCATACTTACAGGCTGTATCCAAGAAGTCAATATCCAAAGTTTGGATATTTGTATATAATCAATTCCGTATCATAAAAACCACTGAAAACGATATGGCACAGAAAATCAAACTTGGATTTGTCGCAGTTCTGTTTATTATCATGTTAGCTATAGCTATCCCTGCTTTGTTTGATTCTCGCGTGCAGTCAGCGCCAGTACAGACCGTACAGACTCCCACTGTTCGTGAGTACTCAAATGCTGAGGTCTATGCGATGGCAGAAACGATCATCTCTCCGTATCTCAAGGCACCCTCGACAGCTAAGTTCCCAAGCATGTCAGAGGTAAAGATCTCTCGACTGGAAAATGATGGATTCCGTGTTGATGGTTATGTGGATTCTCAAAATAGTTTTGGTGCCATGCTCCGCAGTCCATTCACTACAATCTTTCAATACAGCAGCTCCAGTGATAAAGCAGATATATACGCAGTGGTGCTCGATGGGGAAACCTTGCTAAAGAGGACGCCGAACGGCCAATAAGACATACGCTGAGGGTACTCCAGCCCCCTCTGAGGCACGCGAATAGGATACCGTGTGGTTTCCACCATTTACCTATAAAGGAGGTGCGCCTCGTGCCCTCGGCGCACCGAATGATATCGCCCAGAGTTGGGCGATATTTTTTTGCTATGTCAATGCCTTTTATTTAAGCCACGAAAAAGCATGGAGTTTGCCATATATGTCGGTATTCATTCTTGTCCACAGCCCCGCGCGAGCGTGGAAGGTGTAGCATCGAAATCAAACCCTATACCCAAGTCGTGATGTTCGCAGCGCACGCAAACTTATCAGCTCACGCAAGTTTGCACATGAAAAATGGCACCAAGCTCAGAGGGGCTAGTTCTATTCGCGCGGCTCTTTAAACAAGAATTCGCCGAGGAACTTACTCCAGAAGAAGTCGAGCAACAAGCTCGCACGCTCCTGAATCTCTACATAGCTATCTACCGCACTCCGCTGGAGGTATCAGAGGTTCAAAAATTATTCGACTCAGATTAGAAATATGCATTCACTACTTACACCGCATCCAACGATGAGCGACGAAGCCCTCCGCGCAAAGGAAGGCCAGCTCAACGTTCAGGTCATACTCCGAGAAATGGAGTTGAAAAAATTGAAGAAAGAGCTCGCAGAGGTTCGCAATTTTATCAGCATAAACATCTGGCGTTATGGAATCTAGTAAATCGCAGAGCAAAACGAGCAAGGACTCGATTGACCAGAGTAGTAAAAAAGAACTCAAACCTCGTCCGATGGTTGCCTGCACACTCCCCGACGGAACACTCGTAGATATGGTCTACTCGACCACCACGGGAGCATCATTCGCAGTCGCTCAAGGAGATAAAATCTTTGGTCTGCCAGAACTCTACGTCGGCCAAGATGGAAATCTGGTCATGCAGGAAAAGGACGCGGTCTACAAATATGTACCGTCGTGGATTCTGAAAGACCATGTAAAAAAGAATTTCATCCACATCGCTTCGCATCAAGAGGAATATGGCTCAATGTCCGACCTGTATCAAGAGATTCGCTCACACATCAAGAAGTACGTCGTGCTAGAAGATCCTCGCTTCTATGATGTTGCCGTGGGGTATGTGTTGATGACTTGGGTCTACGATCGCTTCAACACAGTTCCGTACCTTCGTGTGGTGGGAGATCTCGGTACTGGCAAATCACGCTTCCTCGATGTTATTGGAAAACTCTGTAACCGCTCCCTTATGGCAAGTTCTATTTCGCCTGCAGCCATTTATCGCACGCTCGACCAAGTTGAAGGAACTCTCGTCTACGACGAAGCAGACTTCAAGTCGTCAGATATGACCGACGACATCGTGAAGCTGCTGAACAGTGGGAATAAGAAAGGAGCGCCTGTCGTGAAGATGGAAGTATCCGATGATTCTATAAAGACCGTCACGTTCCGTGTGTTTGGTCCAAAGATACTTGGTTCCCGACGCAACTGGTCAGACCTCGCGCTTGAAAGCCGTTGCATCACATATAAGTTGTTCCCACTGAAGAAGGTTGATGTCTCAGTTCACCTACCGCCGTCGTTCGACGCAGAAACACAGATGCTCCGCAATAAGTTGCTGATGTTCAGACTCAAGAACTATCACATTATTCAGGAGACAGAGGATTCTCTTGGAGGGATAGAATTTCCGAGGCTCCGCCAAGCAGTGCTCGCACTTACGTCAGTGCTCCAAGTGGTTGATAGAGAAGCTTTAGGAATAGTCCTCGATTTCCTAGGAGACTATGAGAAAACACTTCTCGATACCGTGTCCACCGATAGTCATGCAGACGTACTTCTATCTATCGCTTGGCTCCTAGAGTTCGACGACATCATCAGGGACTCTGGAAAGATGTACATGGAGTCGATTAAGAATAAGTTCAATGCCATGTATTACGAAGACTACGCGGAACGTGAGACTAAAGAGGTTCGTCGCGATGGCTCAGTGATGAGAATCCCAGGGCAAGTAGTCTCGTCAAGAAAGATTGGTAGTTATGTAGATAGGCTCGGCCTCGCCAAAGCAAGAGATGGGGGTGGTATCTATATTCCACTTGGCAAAGAAGCTCCCAAGATTCAGAAGTTAGTTGCTCGCTTCGGCTTGCAGGATATTCTCACTGGATTTCGTGCCGATGAAGAGGAGGCTCGCAACAATCCAAATGCATTCAAGGAGGATAAGGAGAGACCTTTCTAGACCTCAACTCATTAACATCGTTAACATCATTACTATTCCAACACGCCACACGTTGTAGACAGGTTCTAACATTTTTTTCCTGTACAGAACTCGCGAGCCAAATACCATCGGCAACATGATCCATATGTTGCCATGTCTATGAAAAAGGTAGTTGTCTCTCGAAAAGTGAGCTCTCCAGCACCGAACAGGTTTGATGCCTGTGAACTTGCGAAAGGTTTGATTTTCGCCAGTGGTTTTAGTCATGGGCAAGTTGCTTATGTTAAATACCGTTCTGGCAAACTCACGATTCATCTGGGTAAGAAAGTGAAAGAGGAATAACTCGCGTGTCGTGTCCATTAAATTTATGAAAGAAGATTACAGTCACCTAAAATTCGTTTACTACGGGCGTCGCTCGATAAAGGCCAATAAGACTGAATTGGACACAAGAATTGCGTCCCTTGATTCTCAAAAGTTTGAGATTGATCAACTCGCCGATAGATACAATATAACCATTCTCAAAACGTTCAGTGAAACGGAATCCGCCAGCGAGGCTGATGAGCGTCCAGAGTTCGAGAAGATGGTTGCCTATATTAAGTCTGGCAAGGCAAATGCAATTCTTTGTTTCGCAATTGATCGTTTGTCTCGTAATCCTATGGACAGTGCAAAAATTGAAACTATGCTACAGAAAGGAAATCTGCAGATGGTTCTTGCACCTGATAGGAAGTGGACTCTCGATGGTCACGTCATTGCACGTGTTGTAGAAGCTGCGGCAGCAAACCAGTACATCATTGATCTCAAAAAACATATAAAGCGTGGGCAAGGAGACGCAGTGCGTCGTGGGTTCAGACCTGGCCTTGCTCCAATTGGATATATAAACAGTAGATATCGTGAGAAGGGAATGGATGAGGAAATTAAGGTAGATGAACATCCATTCAGAATCCTCCGCTCGATGTTCGATAGAGTTTTGTCGGGCCAGTACACACCTTTCCAAGTATTGAAGTGGGCTACAGAGGTAGAAGGTTTCCGTTCTCGTAAAACAAGACGCTATCCCAAGGGCCGACCTCTATCCAAAGCTGCTTGGTACAATATTCTTTCTTCGCGTTTTTACTATGGAGAGTTTGAGTATCCAACAGGAGCTGGCAACTGGACTCAAATTACAGGTATGTACTACAAGCCTCTAATTACACGGGCAGAGTTTGAGACGGTTCAACATATTCTCCGTAAAGATGCTCCGCGCCCTAAGAAGCACGAACATGCGTATGTAGGACTTATGCGCTGTGGCCATTGTGGTGCAAGAATCACTTGTGAAGCCAAGACCAAACGCCAGAAGAATGGGAATGTTCACCACTATTCCTACTACCGTTGTACTGGCCAAGTTGATCCAGACTGCACTGAGAAATGCACTCGTCAGGACAGGCTAGAAGAACAGGTGGTTAACTACCTATCTTCAATCCAGATTTCTCCCGCCTTCCATCAGTGGGCGATCAGTGAACTCAAAAAGGAATACGACAGAGAGATGGATAACAAAACCTCAGTCCTCTATTTGCAACATCGTGAGCACCAAAAAGTTAAAGAGATGCTTACGCGCCTCTACGATATGAGATTGGTGGGAGATATTGACTCCGACTATTTCCAGAAAGAGAAGGGTAGATTAGAAACTGAGGAAAAGAGGCTTGATGGTCAATTGGCAGTTATAAACGCACGCGTCCAAACATGGATATATGATGCTGAACGCATAATGACCTTCGCAGAGCGCGCCGCCAGTGAGTTTAAGAAGGGGTCTATGGAGAAGAGACGCTCTATTCTTGCTGCTCTTGGTACCGAACATAAACTCATGAACCGTGAGTTGACTATAAAAACACAAAAACCACTCCGTGTGGTACACGAAATGGTTTCTGAGTCGAAAGAAGCAGGATTTCCATTAGAACCTCCCAAAGAGCCTTTAGAATATGGCTCAAATGGAAAAAAGAAACCTGTCAGTCTACGGGTGTGGAGATGGGGGGAATCGAACCCCCGTGCAGGTGAGATGCAACCGAACTTCTACAATGCGTAGTCTTTTTCGAAGTTTAAGAAAGGCGGTAAGAGAAAGACAAGATAACGCCCTCCCGATTCTCTATTTTCTCAAACGGCGCGAGAGACACGCGCCGTTCCAGTCTGAAAAGATGACACCCGTCACAACGTATCAGACGTCGGAAGTGCGGATGCGGCTTAGGCTAAAGCGAAAGCCGGAGCGTAAGGAGATAGAATCCCCTTAGCTTTTGAAAGTGCATTTGCATGTACTTTTTCCGAAAGTTTAGCGAGATTTCGGAGCTCGGCATTGCAATCCGGAAGCGATCAGCATCTGTCTATGCCGATCATCCCCATTTGAAAAACTTATAACTTATAACTAATAACAAGTAACAAAAATCGTCAGTATATATTCTTCGTTAAGTGTTATTAGTTAATTGTCACTTGTTTTAAATGTGTTTTTTCAACGTTCTTTCGATGTCACGTTTCGCATCGCGTTTTTTCAAGGTTTCCCGCTTATCGTATTTTTTCTTGCCGCGGGCAACCGCTAGCGAAACTTTTATCTTAGAGCCTTTACTATACATTGAAATTGGCACTATTGTCAAGCCACGTTTGGCTTCCTCTCCGGCTATCATTCTTATTTCTTTTTTTGTCAAAAGGAGGCGGCGCGTGCGCAGGGGGTCGTAGCCTTTCGGCGCGTTTGCCGGCTGGTGCGCGGGAATGTTTGCGCCGACAAGATATGCCTCGCCGCCGCGCACTATGATGTGCGCGCCGTCCAAAGAGCCGTGGTGGGTTTTTACGGACTTTACCTCGGTTCCCAGAAGCTCTATTCCGGCATCAAATTTTTCCAGAAACTCGTATTTTAGCCACGCTTTTTTGTATTCAACTAGAGACATACATAATTATCGTAGCACACTTTTATTTAGCTTAAGTTTGAGTATAATGATGTCTATGTCTCTCCTAAAACCCAATAAAAACAAGGACGAAAGAGGCGGCAAGGCTCCGAAAATCAACCGCCGCCAGCTCCTTTCCAATTTCCTGACCGCCATCATTATTTTTCTAGTTTTGATGAGTCTTTACACCGTCTTTACGGATAGTAAGAATGATATTAAAGAACTTCCTTTGTCAGACGTGTCAAAAAAGATGCTTGCCGGGGAGGTTAAAAAAATCACCGTAGAAGGGGAGAAGCTTTCGGTTGTTCTCAAAGACAACACGACGATTGTGTCCAAAAAAGAAAGCGAAGCGTCTCTTTCGGAGACATTCAAAAATTACGGGGTAACGCCGGAGCGTCTTGCCGGAGTTGAAATAGAAATCAAGAGCAATACCGGCTTATCATTCTGGCTTTTGAATATTTTGCCGTTCGCCATCCCGATAATTTTCATTATTGTTTTTTTCTGGTTTATATCGCGGCAAGTGCGCGGCGCCGGCATGCAGGCGTTTTCCTTCGGGCAGTCCAAGGCGCGCGTAATTAATCCGGACGACCAAAATCAAAAAGTTACCTTCAAGGATGTTGCGGGAGTAAAAGAGGCGAAAGAAGAACTCAAAGAAATCGTTGATTTTTTGCGCAACCCGAAAAAATTCTTGGATATCGGCGCGCGCATCCCCAAGGGGGTAATTCTCATGGGCGCGCCCGGAACAGGGAAAACAATTCTCGCGCGCGCCGTGGCGGGAGAAGCCGGAGTTCCGTTTTTCCATCTTTCAGGTTCGGAATTCGTTGAAATGTTTGTCGGCGTCGGCGCTTCGCGCGTGCGCGACCTTTTCATGATGGCGAAAAAAGCGGCACCGGCGATTATTTTTGTTGATGAAATTGACGCCGTTGGCCGCGTGCGCGGGACGGGAATCGGCGGCGGCAATGACGAGCGCGAGCAGACTCTCAACCAAATTCTTGTGGAGATGGACGGATTTGAGCCCACAGAAAAAGTTATTGTTATGGCGGCGACGAACCGGCCGGATGTTTTGGACCCGGCCCTGCTTCGCCCCGGCCGCTTTGACCGCCGCGTCATTCTTGAACTTCCGGACCGCAATGACCGCGAGGAAATTTTAAAAATACACGCCGTAAAAAAACCGCTTGCCGAGGACGTTAATCTTCGTACCGTCGCCGAACGTACCCCCGGATTTTCCGGCGCCGATTTGTATTCCCTTATGAACGAAGGCGCGATTCTCGCCGCGCGCGAAGAAAGAAAAAAAGTTTCTCAATACGATTTAATCCGCGCCATAGAAAAAGTTATGCTGGGGCCTGAACGCAAAAGCCACGTCCTTTCAAAAAAAGAAAAGGAAATTACCGCTTATCACGAGGCGGGGCATGCGCTTGCCGCTTCCGTTCTCCCGTATGCCGACCCGGTGCACAAAATATCAATCGTCGCCAGAGGACATGCCGGCGGCTATACGCTCAAGCTTCCCCTTGAAGAAAGGCGGCTTCAGTCGCGCAAAGAATTTTTGGATGACATAGCGGTTGCTTTGGGCGGATACGTTGCCGAAGAAATGATGTTTGGCGACATTACTACAGGGCCGTCTAGCGACCTGCAGGTCGCGACGGCGGTCGCGCGCGACATGGTAACGCGTTACGGAATGTCGGCGCTCGGGCCCGTGGCTCTTGAAGAAATGGTAGGAAGGTCTCCGTTTGGCAGAGGGCTTGAGGGCAGGGAATATTCAGAAGAGGTGTCGGCGAAAATAGACGCCGAGGTTTCCAAAATATTAAATGAGGCTTTTGCCAAGACAAGAAAAGTTTTGAAAGACCACAAAAAGGCGCTTGATGCCATCGCTTCACGCCTGATTGAAACGGAAACAATAGAACAGGAAGAATACGAGAAAATAATTATCGCAAACGGCATAATGCCGAAGAAGCGCGAGGAAATGAATTTGGCGATTTAAAAACTATAACAAGTAACTAATCAACTTATAACAAGATAAAAAATTATTTCAGGCGTTTTTATCGGTTGTTTACGCGGGAATAATGTATTAGTGTATTTATATTCCACCCCTAGCTCAGTTGGTTAGAGCACAGAGCTTATACCTCTGCGGTCCTTGGTTCGAATCCAAGGGGGTGGACAGAAAAATAAAAAAGCCGCGCTTCGGGGGCGCGGCCGTGGCGGTCATGGGACTCATAGCTTACCGAGCCCATCTAGAACGGAGATGGCGATTTCCGGGAAATCGCTTTTTTCGCATGCGTACGAGGCGCCGCATTGCATGAGTTTTTTGTTGAAAGACGGGTCGGACGAAGTGGTGATAATCGGCCCTCTCCAGTCCGCCCTTATCCTTTGGGTGAGCATGAGAGTGTCGGGGGTTTTGCCCGACAGACAGGCGTCCATACCGATGAGGTCTAATCCCGAGACGTTATCCTTAAACAACTTTTCCGCCTCTGCTTCCGTTTTAGCCACGAGCAACCGGCAGAATTTTTCGAGCCTTACCGAGAAAGACCGGCAGACCCACTCCTTGTCTTCCACTACCAACACCAACGGCTTGTCGTAAGACATAGGTTCTCCTCCTGGATGTTCAGCCTTATTCTTTCTACTCCTTGAGCCGGGGTTTTGCAAGCATCACTCAAAATGCATTTTTCCGGACTTCTCAATTATTTTTTTAAGTCCAGGATGATTTTTCAGTTCCGGGTCTTTCGTTATTATATTTTTTGCCGATTCGCGCGCCGCTTCCACCATTTTTATGTTTTTTATCGCTTCCATCGCCAGGTCGGAGAGCCCCCATTGTTTGCCGCCGCTAAGTTCTCCGGCGCCTCTCATTTTTAAATCCGTCTCCGCCAGTTCAAACCCGCTTTTGGCGTCCCTGATAGCCCTCAATCGTTCGCCTGATTTTCCGTTTTTTGTTTCGGAAAAGAGATAGCAGTATGCCTGATGCGAACTCCTTAAAACTCGTCCGCGGAGCTGATGAAGCTGGGAGAGTCCGAAACGCTCCGCTCCTTCTATTATTATTGAGGTCGCGTTTTCAACGTTGACCCCGACTTCAACCATTGAGGTGGCGACAAGGATATCCGTTTCCCCTTCGGTAAATTTTTTCATCACCGCCTCCTTTTCCTTGTCTTTCATTTTGCTATGGAGAATGGCGATTTCATGCTCCGGAAAAATTTCTTTTTTGAGCCGCGCCGCTTCCGCTTTTACTGATTTTGCCAGCAATGCCAATTCTTTGTCAGGGTCAGGCTCGTCTATTCGCGGGCAAATAACGTACGCTTGCCTGCCGGCGCTAAGTTCCTTCCTGATTTTTTCATAAACCCCGCCGCGCTTTTCCTTAGATACTATTTCGGTCAATACCGTTTTTCTTCCTTCCGGCATTTCGTCAATAAGGGTCAAGTCCAAATCGCCGTAAATAGTGAGTGCGAGAGTCCGAGGTATCGGTGTTGCGGTCATGGAGAGCAGGTGCGGAACGGTGGAATTGGTGCCGGTGTTTTTTTGCGCCAAGGCGCTTCGCTGAAAGGTTCCAAAACGGTGCTGTTCATCTATTATGGAAAGCGCCAAATGCTTGAAAGAAACGGATTTTTGTATTATGGCGTGCGTACCGATAAGAATCGGTATTTCCCCGTTAGCTACCCATTTTAAAAGTTGCGCGCGCGATATATCGGTGGCTTTATCGGGAGATGTTTTTGACGGAAATTTTTTGCACCCGGAGCCGGTTATCAGCCCTATTTGTATCGGAAGATGTGAAAAATACCGCATGAAAGATTCAAAGTGCTGTTTGGCCAGTATTTCGGTAGGCGCCATGTAGGCGACTTGAAGATTACCGAATTTGCCGCCCGCATTTTCTTTCGGCCGCGTTGAAACGATTGCGTAAGCCGCCGCCGCGGCCACCAAGGTTTTGCCGGAACCGACGTCTCCTTCAAGAAGCCGCATCATGGGGGCTCCGCTTCCCAAATCTTTCACGATTTCCATAAGGGCACGTTCTTGCGCCGCGGTCGGCTTGAAAGGAAAGCGCGATAAAAAATCACCCATCTCATCACCCAAATCGCGCGCCACGAACGCGGGGCGCGAACCGTATTCCAGGCGGCGTTTTTGTTCGGCTAGTTGTATCATAAAAATTTGCTCAAAAGAAAAACGTTTTCTGGCGGCAACATTTTCTTTTTCTTCGCGCGGCGCGTGTATCCACAAAAGAGCGGTTCTTATTCTGGGGAGATGGTACTTATCAAGAACATCGGCCGGAATCGTTTCTTCAATTGAATCAATACCACCGGCCAATATTTTTTTTATGGAGTGGTAAAACCACCTAGATGTAATTCCGCGACTCTCGGGGTAAATCGGAAGAAGCGGAGTTTCCGGCATATCGGTGCCTACTTCAAAAAGCGAGTCGCTTGATTCCGGCAAGGCGCCGCCGCCCCAGTGTTCTATTTCCGGATTCGCAAGATAAAGTCCGTTTTTTCCGGAAGAAACCGTCCCGCGTAATTTCACCGCGTTTCCATCATGAAACATTTTGGCAAGATACGGTTGATTGAACCAGATAACCTTTATATTTCCGGTCTCGTCTTCAACAATTGCTTCACCCAAAGGAGTTTTTTTCCTAAATGCCTTTCTGGTTTTTAATTTTTTTATTTTGCCGTATATCGTAACGCTATCTTTCGGCACAAGTTCGCTTATTTTTTTTACTTCACGCAAATTATCGTAACGAGACGGGAAATGGTAAAGAAGACCGCGGAGCGTCGTTAAGTTTAGCTTTTTCAGCGCTTTATTTTGCGCCGGAGTAAGGCGGAAAACGGATTCTATGTTATCCGATAAATTCATTGTCCGGAATTGTCGTTTTTAAATCTACTCAACCCCTCTAAATTTCCTCAAATCTTACCCCCGGGCTTACGGAGACGCTGGCATTGCTGATTTTCCCTATGGCATCGGTACACATTAGAACGTAACGCGTGGTTTTTGTTATGCCCGTGACTTCCAATGTTCCGGAGGTTGATGTTGCTATGGCGACACCAGCCGGATTATAAACCAAACAATCGCCCGCGCCTGTCCAGGTAAGGGTTGTTTTTCCTCCCGACGGGATTAATTTAGGTTTCGCCGTTATTGATATCCCGCTTGTTGTTTCATTGAGGGTGGCACATGCTGACTCGGGGGGAGAGAACTTCGCGCTGCATGTCCCGTCGCAAGTAAGTGTTCCGAAATTGCGTAGGCCGCAGGCGTTATATGCGGTACTGCAGACTTTGCCGTAATTGTCAGGAAGCGGAGGGGGGATGGCGTTACATAGTCCACCACACTGGATGGACCCGGGGTTAGATACTCCACAAATGTTAGCCGAAGTGCAGGCCTGACCGTAACTTGGCTCGTCGTGAAGGTCGGAAGGGCAGGAGGCCGGGATAAATTTACCGCCCGAAAGGCCAGATGGGGATAGTTCGCTAATGCCAAGCTCCGAGTAGCGTGAGGAAGGAACATCCGACACTCCGAACATAATTCCCAAAAGCAAAATTACCGATAGCGACATTCCCAGAGAAATGGCTTGTGTTTTTATATCATCCGTAGATTGATGATGCATTTGCTTATTCAGTATACTATCAGAGCATTAATTTATATACATATCTTGTTTACAACAGTTCCACTCATTCTAAGGTGAGTGCCAGATTATATGAGACCGATTCCCGCATCTCCTTAAGTCCCTGTGCATATATATTAGGGTTATTTCCGGGGTAAGCTTTGCCCCAATCTTCCGGCGCTATTTTTTTTAGTTTTTCCAGTGCAGTTTCAAACGCCCTTTTTGCCTCTTTTTTTTGGCCGAGATTAAGAAGCGCCAACCCCAGAGAGTTGTTAAGCCACGGATTACCAGGGTCTCTCTTTAATCCTTTGAGAGCCGCATCTTTTGTTTGGGCGAATTCTCCTTTTTTAAAATAGACCCAGGCAAGGTCGTTGTAACCGGCCCAGTTGTAAGAGTCGTAGGCGATAAATTTCTTGAAATTTAAAATAGCTTCGTCACTTTGCCCCATATACCCCTGTATTAGGCCTTTGACGTAGTAAGATTTCCCGAAATTTTCGTTGAGAGAAATTTCTCGGTCTATTTGCCAAATCGCTTCGGCGAAATTGCTTTTCAAAAAATTTATTCTGGCCAGCTGGTAATGGGCGGTTTGAGTAGCAGGGTCCAGCATAAGCGCCCGCCTAAAATTTTTTTCCGCTTTTATCAGGTTATAATCACCTTTCCCGAAATAGTAGTTGCCAATTTTTAAATAAAGCTTCGGGTCGTCAGGGGGAATAATTGTGGCGATGTTCCCAAGATGAGTGGCGTCCCACAATGTTGACGCCGCCCTCTTCGGATTGGCATAAATTATGCCCGCAACCGCTATTACCGGCATAAGTATCAATATAAAGATAATTTTTCCGTGGCGCATTAAACTACAGTATAACAATAATTAATTATTGTTTAGGGGGAAAACGATACTTTCTCCGCTGTTTGTGTGTTTGCTCATTTTTATTGTCCACACTTGCTGAAAATTCAAGGTGGAAAGTGAGATATACTACGGCTATGGAAATATCCCCCCCCGTTATCGTAAAAAGAATAAAATATGCCACTATTGTAGTGATAGGTGGTTTATTCTTGTTTGCCCCCTCGTTTCTTTTCAGGGAAACTGTTTTGCCGGGGGGACATGATAAAGGAGGACGGGCATTTGCCGATGTTCCTGTCCCCATTGAAAGTCCTGGGTTCGGCGATGGCGATTCCGGTGAAGGCGGTGGTGCCGGTGACGGCGGTGAGGGCGGCGGCGGTGGCGGCGGTGAGGGCGGCGGCGGTGGCGGCGGTGATGGTGGTG
>ERZ1292629.142-Hain-H43-01um-R1-142-length-72398-cov-8_pt1 | contig 72398 bp, 112 predicted proteins | sample MGYA00564399_ERZ1292629 | MGnify/ENA primary metagenome ERZ1292629 (study PRJEB36523, sample SAMEA6512636) | groundwater metagenome | collected 2019-01-08 | study: AquaDiva: Metagenomics assemblies of 32 groundwater samples
CAGCGTGAGACATGGTATAGGAGAGATGCACGTCCCACAATGGTGACTGGAGAAACGCCGACACCCTACCCGCTCGTTCCCTTTCAAAGCTGGTAAACGATAGCTCAAAATAGAAAAGGCTCCTTCCCTTGCGGGTTGGAGCCTTTCGTCGTTTAGGGTGTTGTTCAGGGATTAGTCACCCCAAACAATGTTGTCCAGGAACCACGCCACGACGTCACCCCAGACGATGTTATCTGCAAACATCAATGAATCACCTCCTTTTTAGGAACTCGGTCGGGGGCCAGGTTAGGGTTGAGGCCCCGCATGGTCATCACAATAATCAGCAGCTTTCCGAAGGAGATCAGCTCGATCCCTGAAGAAGCCTAAACCTGAATTACAGTGTTGGCAAAGAAGAGATCGGACCTTGCCAGTTAGGTGATCGTGATCTACGACGAGATTTGTCTTATCATTGCACAAGTAACATCGATAAGTTTGAGTTTGTTGTAACAGTTGAAGCTGATCTGGTGTAAGACCATAATGCTTTTTTAGGTAATGCTTTAAGCGGTGCCTAGTGTTTGCGGCTGGATTCTTGTTAGCCCACTGCTTGGCCCGTGTAGCTATGCACTGCTTTTGTTCAAGACTTAGGTTACAATAACGCTCCCGCATCTGCCTAGCATGGCATTTCAGACACTTTCGGCGTCCACGGGTTTTATACCTTGTGTTCAGTTCATCAAAAATGTGACCATATTTACAATGTGTTTTCAGGTTCTTGTGTTTACTGCCCATTAGACTCCCAAAATTCTTTGGTGGCCTCGTAAATCTGGTTCATCTCCGTGCTGATGGAGAGGTCTGCGTCATCTTTTCCCTGCATGATAATGGTCACGACGCGGTTGTTGGTGTCCAACACAGGCCCGCCGCTCATGCCACTGATGGCTGATGGTCGATAGAGGGTGAAGATACGCGGAAGGTTGGCGACGGTGATGATAGGGAAGATGGTCTTGCCGTCCATGACCTTGAGTCGTGTATGCCCAGACGCAAAGCCATACATGGTAATGGGCTCATCATAGCTCAGAGGCGCATCCGCTGGTCGCACGCGAAGCGCGGGCAGCTGATAGGCTGCTGGGGCCTCTAGAATGCTGATATCCAACATGGGATAGTGTCCCACCTCCCACGCATTCACACCCTTCACCATCGGCTGCTCAACGACGGCGATGCAATGATCAGCCGTCATGAGATACCGCTTCTCCGTGTTGATGACGAAGGCGGTGCAGACGATCTGCTTGCCGTCGTTGGTGTAGAGGGGGAGGATGGAGTTGGCTGGGGATGGGGTGCTGGTGAACCCGAATGGAGCAAAAGTGAAGAAGGCGATGAGGATGGCTGCAATCATTCGCTTCATGGGACTACCCGTTTTCTAGGCTTGGAGAGTGTGTAGGGTGTGACGGAGACGATCATGGCCCGCGGAATGAACGTGCGGCCTCTGAAGGTGTCATCGTAATGCTCGTTGGCCAACGTCACACCAGTGGTGTCGTCGATGAGGATCCACCCAATGGTAGTCACGGCTTCTGGTTTGTGCAGATTGGCAGCCATGGATGCACTAACGGGCTCCTCAGATGTCCAGGCATCATCCCAACGGACGATCGCGAGAGTTTTATCCATGATTAGCCCTTAAACAGCTTCCCGTTCACTACACACGTCTGGTTCACAATGGGAACGGGGGTCATGTAGACATACTTCGATGCTGGATCATAATAGCCTACCCCAAATCCCAGTGCCCAGTCCTTCAGCACCTTTGCGTGGTGCATGTAATCGACCTTTGATGCATCACCAAGCCAGCCGAATTGCGCAGAGAGCTTGAACTCTCCGATCGCGTTGCCTTCCACAATGTAAGCCATACGATGGCTGTGGCCGGTCACGATTGAGTGTTGGTAGGTGTCGAGACAGCGAAACACGGAGTTCCGCCCAGCCACACCAACATCATGCGTCAGGTAGAGTTTCCCAAGCTTAGTGTCATGCTTGTAGGGAACGTAGTCCCAACCACGCCGCTTGAGATGCAACAGCTCGGGGACGTTGACGATATTGAAGAGTTCTGGGGCCTTGTCCTGAAGGTAGCGTTGGAGGCGATCACAGTGGTTGCCCGCAATGAAGGTTTTGTGTGTGGCCCCAAGCGCGTCAAGCGTATCGAGTTCAGCCTCTCCAGCCTTCAGTTCCTCCACGAGCTTCACCGCACGATTGGGATCCTTCGAGTGGGATGAGACAGCGTAGAAGTCGAGGAAATCACCGATGATGTAAATGTGCTTCGGTTTGATGGCCTTCGCGGCCTGGATCATGAGGTTGAAGGCTTTGGCATTGTGGTAAGGGATATGGGCATCCGAGACGACGAGGATGGGCTCAAGCGTTGATGTGCTCATAAACCTCCAGTAAGGATTGCTGACCATTCCGCTTGGGGCTCAAGGCCCCTAACGATGAATTGACCGAGTGGGTCAGCCATTCAATGTTGCCGAGTGTATACCCAAAATTGGTGTTGATTCTATTGATGCTCGGTGTCAACCTGTGATCAGAGAAGTCCTGTGCGGCCCAGCGTTTGTAGAGACGCCAAAACTCAGCGTTGTCCCAGGCCCAGGCATAGAAGTCGTTCCGTGTGAGGATGGGAAGCCCTTGATACAGGTGGGCCTTTTTCCGTTGAATACCGGCGACACGGGATTGCATGTTCCGGTAGGTCCGCATGAGAAACCCTTTAGGGGTTTTCTCGTAAATCTTCGACCACTCAGCCTTCGTGCCCTGCCACGGGAGTCGGAGAGGTTCGTGTTCCTCAGAAAGGATGACAGGAATCGTGTGCCGATCGATGCTGAGCTTCCTGCCTACGGCGATGAAGGTGAGACCACTACGATACAGGGCAACGACTTGTGATCGAACGTCAGGTGAGTAGTCACGTGCCACGCAGCCTCCGGGTTAAATTGTTGGTGAGCCACGAGCATACCACAGCCGTGGGTGATTGTCAATTTACCGGATGAATGTCAAGGCGTGTTCGAGCCACCCACCGAGCAGGCCGAGTTGGGCTGGTCGAGTCACGACCACCCGGCCAATCATCTTCACACGCTCAACGACAAGCCGGTTGTTGATGGTGCGTTGATCGCGGATGGCAAGGCTGGCAAGGGTATTTGATCCAAGCTGACCTGTTCGATCGATACCCAGAATGCCTTGGAGTGTCTGGGTGGCAATAGATGGACCACTCTGGACCCCAAAATCAATGAGATGATCACGGAGGTGGGGATCCTCAATTTGGCTGAAGCAGTCGGTGACAGCATCGCTGAGTTTAGTCATGACTCGAACCCTTGATAGAGCCATTGAGGGCTCGTTCAATCCGTTCAAGGCGGTTGTCCACACCACTGAACTGTGTGTTGATGAGATCGCGAAGTCCGTTTACTTTGGTGTTGTAGACTTCGTCCTTGTCCTCAATCTTCTGGCTCGCCGCATTGACGCGGCCTTCAAGGCGGAGGCCCCAGACAATAGAACCAATGAGGGATGAAATGCCAAACAGTATATATGCATCCACGGTGGATACTCCCGATTATCGATCTGGTTGGTTTGGTTTGTGACCGACTCGACGCTTGGTGGGCGCGGCTTTGTTTTCTTCGGCGAAGAGATCCCTCACGATGCCAGGAACGATACCAGCTGGGAGCGGATGATTCGGATCATCCGATGTCGCCCAGTTGACGTAGCTGATGGGGAGATCCACGCTTGGAAGAGGGAGATCACGGAGGGCTGCGAGGGCTGATGCCCGACCCTGATCACCGATATCTCCACCCGCCTCACCAGCTCTCCCTGCCGCGTAACCCATTGTACTGAGCAAGGATGCTGGACCACCGACGTTACTGGCGAAACTGCTCAACATCTTTCGCACCACCGGCTGACTACCGGCAGGGAACATGTTGATCAGATCTTCTGATTCCGACCCGATGCCGTAGCCACCAGCGGCGGCTGCCGCACCCATGGCCTGTTTGGCCGTCTGGAGACGCATCGTATCAGGCACGGCACGCTGAGCCTGGAAGAGGTAACCGAGGCCTGGAATGCGTTGAGACCCCTGCTCCGCCACGTTGGCAATGGTTTTGGCAAAGGGCATGATCAGCTGGGCAAGAGGACCACCGTGGCGCGGAAGCTCGACGAGTTTCTTCAGCATGGCACCCTCTGGCTCACTCGTGAGGGTGGCCGCACGGGCTTCGGCCTCCGAGAAGCCTGCCTGCATGAGGAGCTTTCTCGTGGCCACGTCACCACCTGTCATGATGGTTCCTGGGCCGGCGAGGAGCTTGCGGATGCCCTCTGGTGCCTCACCAATCAGCTCACCGCCCGCCCGCTCGGCAGTGCCGATGAGCTGCGCCGCTTCCGACCACGATTCATAGTAGGCGCGTGCCCAGTTCTCTGGGGTGAAGAGGCGGATAGCCGCGAGCCCGCGGGGATCGCCAGCAAGGTGCATCTCCGTCGCCGCCACCATCCCCGATGACCACGGCGCCACGAAGGCGTTGTTCAGGAGGTTGGGAGAAGCGAGGAGGTTGTGGCGGAGGATCGTTGGGAGAATGGCAATGCCCTTCATGATCGCGTCGGATGCAGTTTTCGGATCAGCAAACTGTGTTACGGTCGCAGCCACATCTGGAGGCGTGACTCCAGCGGCGACGGTTTGAGCAAGTTTGGGCGCCAAGGAGCTAATCTTGGAGAAGGCAGTTGGAAGGGATGCGCCAAGCGCACCTCCAGCGACAGCACCGAGGAGAGGATCGTCGGTCGTAGTGGCACCAGCGGCGGCACCTACGGCACCGAGGCCGAGGGATGCCAGGAGTTCGGGACTGACGGCTCCACGCTCAGATCCAAACTTGCCACCACCCGTTAGGCCAAGGCCTGCTCCGGTGCCAGGACGAGGGCCTTCCTCAGCCAACCGACGCTTGAGGTAATCCATCAGACCTTTAGGCCCTCCAGCGGCGAGGGCTGCTTGGCCCTCAGAAGGGGCCTGGCCGGGCGCAGGAGCGACTTTCTCGGCTGCCACGGGGCTAGGGCCTGCTGGCGCGGTTGGAGCTGCCCAGGGGCGTCCAGCGGCTGCGGCTTCCTCGTTGCCAATGCGCTGAAATGCACGTCCAGCCACCTTACCTACGGCTTCCCTGGGAAGTCCTGGCTCGGCTCCAGACTTGAGGAGGGCCTTGAGTTGTGCGTAGTGCTGGGCAGAAATGTCTCCTGGGGTGCCCTTGAATAGGGTGAGTGGGGACACCTCCGGCTGGACGGCAGCCGGTGCTGGCAATGCGGTAGGCGCTTCACGAGGAATAGCTGGTCCAGCCTGTGGAGTTGGGGCTGGGGCAGGAAGCACGCCACCCCTTGCGAGGTTGGCTTGGCTGACGGCTGGCAGCTCATTCAACGGAATGATGGGCCGTTCCTGTTCCTTGGCCAGTCTGTTTGAGATGAGGGCTTTGAGTTCATCCAAACCCATCTCAGGCTGATACACGGATGCCGCCTCAGCAGCCGAGGCTGTTGGAGCGACCGTAGCTGCCTCTCGGGCAGCCACGCCAAGGGCAGATGCTAGACCACCCACTCCTGGTTCTGCACCCTCTTCTGGTGGTTGCACATAACGACGTGTCATCCGCTCCGTTCCACCTGGAATTGGAGCCGCGAATGACTCGGAGACGGATTCCTTGGGGACGAGACCGCCCTCACGTGCTGTGGTAATCTCCTCAGCCGCAATCCGCTCCTTCTCCAGCTGCATGGCCGTCTTCTCAGCCGCCGTAGCCGCCTTCGCCTCAGCCGTGACAATCTTCTGCTGCCGAGGACCCATGACATCATCTGAACGATACGGGATACGCGGTGCCACAGGTGGCGGAGTCGGAGTCTTGACAACCCCCGGATCGAGTGGCCCAGGCGCGTCATCAGCCAGCGTGAACTTCTTGGTGGCTGGACCGGCACCACGAACACCCTGCATTTCAACTTCGACAGCCTTACCGAGTGGTGCCTTTCGAACATCACCAAGGAGCGGCATGCCCATACCCTTGAGGAGACGCGCGAGACCCCATGCCGTGCCACTACCAACCGCTGTGCTGGTCGCGACGTCACTGAGTTCGGGCAATTCACCCGTTGTGCCAAGACTTTGAACAACAGGTGCGGCTGCGGCCCATGGAGCTGCGGCGACTGCGGCCTTCATTGGGGCTGCACCGGCCTTGCCGATTGCGCGCACCAACCCACCACCAAGGGCTCCGGTGGCTGCTGCGGTGCCGATATCGCGAGGGCTGAAATCCTTACCCTCCATCCACTCAGCTGCCCCTTCAGACAGACCTCCGGCCACAGCGCCGCTGAGAGGCGTCACACCGAAGAGGGCACCAATGGCGCGAACGCCAGTTGGGCCGTACTTCTCCATGAAGCCAGGCTCTGGAGGAGGAGGTGGGGGCGGTGGTGCCCATGCTCGCTTTCGCTTCCGCCCAGACGGTGAAGGCCCAGGAACATCCAGTGCCTTCATCATCGCGTCGAATTCCCGTTTCCTGGTGTCTCTCGATGCTGGCATCTTATCTACCCTGGTTCATGTAGTGAGCAAGGAGTGAATCAAGGAGCTGCTGCTCCTGGGCATTCTGATCTGCGAACTGTCGTCCTGGGAAGCCGCGTTGACGCTCCTGAGCCTTGCCACGCTCGGCGAGGATCGTCTGAATGACCTCTTGAGCGGTCTTCTGCTGCTCCGCACCGGCCTTGAAGAATTCACCCTGCTGAGCCGCCTTCGCAGCGAGCATAGCTGCCTGCGTACGACCCGTCGCCTCTTCAATCTGTGGATACGCCGCACGCTGAGCTTCCTGCTCCGCGAGACCCTGAATAGCTGGATGCTGAGCCTGGAGAGCCCCCTCAACGATACCGCGTCGTTCTTGATCTGGAGCGAAGGACGACATGACATCCTGTGTAAGGCGATCATCGTAGGCCCGAGTGCCCATGGTGCTGTTGGGATCCATCCGTTGTTGGCTTGCGAGGCGAAGCAGTGCCTGACGTGGATCCTGAGACTCTTGTTGTGAACGAAGTCCGGCCAGGGCAGCCTCAGTATTCATGGGAGGACCACCATAGGACATGGTGCCAGGGGTCGTTTCGCCAGCTTCGAACCCTGACGGGAAGTTCAGCTGCTCACGATCGGGAGGAGGCACGAGGGCTTCAAATGGGATGCCTCGTGGTGGAAGCTGGCGTCCTGGTTGCTGGAAGATGCGAGGAGGGGCCACAGTGGGCAGCCCAACATCCCCCACTGACGCTGGGTCACGAGGCGGAGTCAGTGGATTCTGGAACCCGGTTCCTCGTGCAGGTGTTGGAGGACGGTAGGGCATCTGAGGCATGATTACTTCTTCTCCTTCAGGAGCGATTCGATGGCATCAAGACGTGCCATGAGCGGATTGGCCTTTGGCTTGCGTGGCTGAGACTTGAGTGCCTCAGCGGCTTCATGCCAGTTGGTGGGGTTGGGCGACTTGCCGTAAGCCCACGCCTTTGGTGATTTCGCCATCGCTTATCTCACAAACCGCGACTGGTTCAGGCCCGTCGTGCCACGCTGGTCGAGGACGGGTGGACGCTTGCGGCCCGCATACGGCGTAATCTGAGCAGATGGACCACCTGGCGCAGCAGCACGGAGGCCAGCGAGCGGGGGTGGCGGCATACTCGCACCGGGCTGCGTGCGTGGACCGATCGCGGTCTTCTGGAAGGATGGATCGTAAGTGGATGTGAATGGAGGCTGACTCGGACCAATGGATGTCTTCTGAAAGGATGGATCGTATGTCGGCGCGGAGCGATCAAACGTCGAGATGGATGGTGCGCTCTGAGGGAGCATACCAGGACCCTCTCCCGATGGTTCATACGAAAGCTTATCGGTGCCCTGGTCCGCAAGTGACTGAAACCACGCATCCCACGCCGGACTCATTGGAGGCCCAAACGACATCGGCACCTGGGAGTAGCCAGGCTTGCCAAAGTGCTCCTCGTTCTGTGCTCGCTGTTGAGCATCAAAACGTTGTCGATGCTCCCTGGCTCGATTCATCAGTCCACCCAGATCGGGACGCTCCATATTTGGTTGGTAGTTGAACATCATAACCTCTTAGTAGACTTTGCGGAGTCCCGCAAGAGCAGATTCACCGCCTGGCTGCATGCGTGAGCCGAGGCCGGGTCGGAGTTGGCCAGGCATACCGGGGAGATGCTGTGCGCCTGGCTCAGAAGGGAGCATCATCCCGCTGAGGAGATCTCCACCCGCTTCTGGCACGGCGGCTTTGGGTGTGGGAGCCGCAGCCATCAGGCCTCCGAGACTGCCTCCGCCAGGAGCTGAAGGTGTCGAAGATGGTTGAGACGGTGAAGACGTCGAGGATGGTTTAGGTGCTTGGGACGTCTTTTTGTAGTCACCCCCAATGGTCTCCTGAATGCGGTGGTAATCATTTGGATTCTGGGCAAGAAATCGATCGATCGCTGGCTGCGGAATGCCCGCTGCCCTCGCTTTCGACAGGTATTCCTGCTGTTTCTTGGGGTCGGTGATCATGTTAGTACGCCGTTCCCTGCATCGTCAACCCAAGCAAGGCATTGCGGGCGGCGAGATCCTGCCCACGCTGGGTAATCCCACCCTGGTACATGAGATCAGCTCTCTGCGCTTGTCGATTCAGATCATTGATCAATTGCTCCCTGGTGAAGTCATTGACCTGACCCATGCCACCCTGAAGAATTCCTGCCTCTCCCTGCGCTTCCATCGAACTGCCCTGGAGACCACGCCCGGCCATCCCCTCCCGGAGACTGGTGAGGGCGGAGAGAGCCGTCTGACCCGCCTGCTCCTTCGCCCGAGCGAACGCGGCGGCACGTGCGGCCTCTTCACTTCCTGCGCCCGATCCACCATAGGCAATGGTTGGTGACGATCCGCTCCCGATTTGTCCGATGAGGGCGAGGCGGCGAGCATCCGCTTCTCTCGCCAGTTGACCCTTTTGGGTCAAGATATCCTTGTCAGCCTGAGACTGCTGTTGGCCGAGCTGAAGCTGATCGTAGGTTGATTGAGTGATGGGACCAGCACCCATCTGTCCACCATATTGTTGCCCAATGGGGTTGGAGACCAGCCCACTGTAAGTGGATGGCATCGCACCCATATTAATGTCTTGAGAACCACTTTGTAGCGTCCTCAGTGGTGGATTAGCCTGACTTTGCTTAATGCCTTCGTTCTGAAGACGCAGGTTTTCCAGTTGTGCGGCGGCAAGCTGACTGGCATCATAAGACGCCTTCTTCGCACGTGCCGCCGCGTTCATGGCCGATGCGCCAAGCGCATTACCAAACCCACTACCACCAGTCTCCAATTTAGAATCTGCCATGCTATATGGGGATTGGGTGGGTGCCTGTGTAATTGGCCCTTTAGGTGCCTGGATCATACTCTACTCCTTACGCTGGTATATGGCCAGGGACCACATCCACACCGAGCTGATTGACACGCCTGAGATGCGCCTGCCACTCTGCTACGACAGCTGGCGTCCACACTGCTGCGGCAATTGCCCTCACCTTGGCAGCTTCTGACGTGATGTTCGCACCGGGATCATACGACGTACGCTGGAAGATTGGCCCGGCGATACGCTGGCCGTCCTCTTCCACATACGCGGCCCGCCTCACCAGGATGTTTCCCCGCTCAGCAACTTCGACTCTGTCGATCACCATCGTCTTTGTCAGCGACATGGCTGGCTCCTTCTCATTACGCCGCAGCTCGGTACAAAATAGACCCGCGAAGTTCCGTTGTATCGTTGACATCCAGTGCGGTTAACGCCGTCACGTTTCCTGTGGTAGGCACAGTCGCCCCTTGCAGTAGGGCGGTCGTGGCCGCGACAATCGGCGTCACAAATAGGTGCGACCAGGTTGTGACCAAAGAGTTATAACGGCACACAGCACAGTCCGTGACAAAGCCTCCGGCATCACTCCCTACCGTAAATGGCAACCCAGATACCTGCACGTTCCCGGTGATGGTGCCCTCTGTCGAGAGGATGACTGTATATGATGCCAACACCAACTGCCCAATTTTGATGTACTGTCCTGCCTGGCGAGAATAGGCCTGTCCTGTCGTTCCGCCGGTTCCTCCAAGCACGGGTGTCCACGTGCCCTCCTCGTAATCATCGATGGTATTTGCGTTGGATGACGCATTCTGTGCGGCCGGGAATACAATCTGCCCTGCGGCCGCTCCTGAGATCACGAGTTGTCCGGCCAGTGTAAGCGCATCCGTAGCCTTCGCGTACGTCAGCCCAGCATCACCCGCAAAGGCTCCATCGTCATTGAATTGCACATGCGTCGTCAGTCCACCTGGCCGCACAGCTGGCCGTTGAATACTGTTATCGTCCCCATCCTGCCCATCCTGCCCAGGAGGTCCTAGGGTCGATGGCCCGGTCGCTCCGGTGGCGCCTGCGGAGCCTGGACCACCCCTCTGCCCCTCCTCGCCTTCATCGCCATCAATGCCCAGCATGACGAGGGCTGGGGCTAGTGGCATGACAGTCGTCTGGACAGGTGTTGTGGCTCCTACCAACCGATACAGCTCCTCCAGCATCTGATCAAGCGCCTCGACCATCTGCTCATTGGGTTGACCGTGTAGGGTGTAGGGTTTACCCATTAGTGGCGTCCGGTTTCATGGACAGGGGCAATTTCATAGCCATAGATGACGGCCCCTTGATCAATCACATTTTGCTGGAATTGCAGCTTCACCATGGCCCCTTCACCCAAGCGCCGCATCCGCTCTCTCCCCTTGGTGAGATCGTGCTCAATGGCATCCTGCGCGGTGCTGTCAAAACGACCGACTGTGGGAGTGATCGTCAGTGTGCCAACATCCTCAATCTTCGTGAGGACAGAAAGTTGACCCCAGTAGTGATCAATGTCTGGACCATCCTTGCTGTGGAAGGGTCCGACACAGTCCATGTCGATGGCCGCGTTTGCCCCATCTCGGCAGAGGATGGAGTTGGCCACGTAAATCGTGCCATCCGTGCCACCAACCAGGGAGAGTGGAAGACCATCGAGGTCCTGACCAAGAATGGCGTGGCTGGGTGTAAACTGTGCAGTCTTGTGTGGCCCAAACCACCGACGGAGGTTGAGATTGAAGCTGACCCAACGGTCCTCGACCTCAGAGTCCACGTCAGCAAGGTGGAGTTCATACTGATTCCGCTGCACGTTGTAGCGTGCGAAGGCGTTGGCAAAGCGACCACGATTGAAGTAGGTATCCGTTTTGAACCACGGACTCACCGTCTCATCGGTGATGTTCTTCACACCATCGGGTCCCCATTCCCACACACCATCATCCGCTAGCCAGTAGACTCGATCATTGATGGTGACGACCGTGTCTGGAGCAATACACCCACCTTTACCAAAGACTACCTGTACGAGCGAGACGCTGGCTGTGGAGATGCCTGTGGATCCGCTGCCGCTGCCGGTAATCTGCCATAGACCATTGCGCTTGAGCACCCCCAGCTGGTCACGACGAGGCGCGAAGGCAACAATGCCATCTGCGTCGGCGCCGGTGGGGTAGGCCACGACACTGTTAGGCCAGGCATAGACCTTGTTGCTCTCCGTAAAGACCACGGTATCGACTTGGGCGGGATCACTGCCCACACCCCAGAGACGAGACTTCCAGCTGACAATGTTCCTCATTCTCGATGAACTGATCGTGCCAGGAGGGGCAATGAGATCATTCACACTGACTGGAAGCAGCTGAAGACTTGCATCACTCGTATTGGTCGTGGCTGTCGATGTCACGTTCCCATCGACATCAAGCACCTTGTAGAAGACTGTGCCACCAGAAAGGTTTCGATACACACGCCGTGCCGTGACGTTGTCAAAACTGATGGGTATCCCCGTCAGTGCAATGCTGTTTGACGCAAGGGAGACAGAGACACTTGCGGGGCTGAGCGGACTCTCCATGAGGAGAGTGCCATCAGTGCCGAGGACCACAAAGCTGACTTTGGTCTGGATCGCACCCGTGATGGCACCTACCCCTCCACTCGTCACCACCGCACCACTTGTGGGAGATCGAGGACACATCACCCGAACGGCGCCCTCTGGATCAATCGCCAAGTTCACCGTTGGGCTGTTGACCACCGCCACGAACTGGTTCATGACGGCGAACCTCGGCTTCCGAGTCGTGCTCAGCGTCACACCCGTGGGCAGTGTGAGGGCCGTAGCGACACCAGTCGATGGATTGATTTTGTAGAGGGTACTCCCACCCTGTGCGAGGAGGAAAGCCATTACGTTCTCTCCACGAGCGTCACGAGGCCACCTGTGAAGCCTTTGTTATCCGTGACACGAGTCCAGGTTCCACCAGTCGTGCGCTCAAGAATGAAGCCATTTTGTGTCGCACCACCGAGGGATCGGACGACGACGTAGAGCTTGCTGCCAAACTCAAGCATATTGCCCGGATACTGTGGATCTGGCGTCTCGACCTCAGCCGAGTGGACGGAGTCAACGTCCAGATCCGTCACCCACGACGAGTTGTCGTATTTCTTGATGTGGAGAATATCGGTGCCACTGCTGTGAAACTCGAATCCATAGAGCTCACCATTGAACACGGTGAGGCTCGTTGTGTGGGCACCACCTGATGTTGAACCCGTATAGCTGGTCGTAATCGTGCCGGTCGCGGAGGCTCGACGTTTTACCCCCGAGAAGTTGTCTGTCAGACTTTCGAGGTAGCATCCGACGAAGAGGTCACCTTTGTACTCAGCAAGGGAGATGGGAACACCCTGGAAGGTCGAGCCCTCCGATGTCCAGGTCGTGTCGATGTCTGGATAGCAGCTCGACAACTGACCCGCTGCCACGCCATCGGCGGTGCTGAAGGCCCCTTGACCAACCCAGAGCCGACCCTGGTACCAGGCAAGACAGTTTGGAGTGCCTCCAGACTTCTGGTTGGTGCCTGTGCCGAAGGCATTGGCCACGAGCTTCATGTAGCCTGAGTCGAGGTTGAGTTCGTAGACCGCGCCACCCGAGTTGACACCACCACTCGTAGCATCTTCTGCGACGATGATGTAAGCCTTTCCGTTGGCCAGTAGCATATCGACAATGCCATAGGGCTCATTGGCGCCTGCGGAGCTCGTTGGGATGCGTGTGAGGACGCCCGCATCCGTACCGTTGAAGAAGGTGACTGGAGGAAAGCTGGTGAGGACGGTGTAATCCGTGCCTGGATAGAGGATTTGTCCACGAGCACTGATGAGCCGTCTGCCGCCAAAGAAGACGGCGTTCGAGTCATCAGCCTGGGTTTCCAGGAGACCTTGATTGGGGAGAGCGGTGCCTGTCCACGTCGTGCCATCAGTCGTCTTGTAGGCGGTAAAGCTCGACTGACCATTGTTGAGTGCGTAGAGGGTTCGGGTGAAAGTGGTCTGGAGAGGGAGGCTGACCATACCAAGGACGGATCCCGCGAGGACGGTTGAGTTGAGGGGCTGCAAGCCACCACGCTTGCTGAGTGCGCCCTCTCCACCCACCTCTTGATCTGGCACTAACTCAACATTTTGGAGCAGCGTTGCTTCAGCATCCGCTAGTTGGAGAGGATCTTTGACAAGATTGACCCCCTCACCACCAAAGTTGTAGTTTGTGAAATCGCCCATTACTTCCCTCTATTTCGCTGACGAAGCTCAAGCTCCTTGCGCCTCATTTCCTCGTCTTCTGCGATCTCTGCTGCGGATCGCTTCTTGGGATCGTAGTAGTTCTCATCCTTGCCTTTTGGAAGAGCCTTCTTGAGTCCCTCAACTGGAGCGGACTTCTTTGGCTCATCCTTGGGCTTGGGTGCCGGCTGATCCGTCCCTGCGGCAGCTGCGGCGGCTTCCTTACGTGCTTTGATGGCGGCAGCGAGCGCGCCAAGTTCTTGAGCCATTTACTTTCCCTTCCCTTTCATGCCAGAGAGGATGCTCATCCCCTTCTGAGTTTGCTTCTCGTGCGCGGGAGAGTCCATACCCTTTGCCTTGCTGCCCATGCGTTCGAGCAGTTCTCCAGCCTTGCGAAGTCCTTCGATGGGGGATGTCAGGCGTGAATCTTTTGGGCCACGGCCTGGAAGTTGGACATCCTTCGCACGTCGGCTGGTGATGCCCATCTCCGTGTCGTCATCATTCCACCAGGCACGTTTTGCACGAGGCGTCTCGTTGTGAGGCATTACCATAGCTCCGAAAACATGCCATCCGTAATGGTTGGCTCTTGGTATTGACGTAGTCCCAGACTCTGGAGGAGGTGGGCCTTTTCAGTGGCATAGATCGCAATCCAACCTGGATCGACGGCACCGTCTTCTCGTTCCTTGGCTCGGGCGTAGGCAAGCGTCCAGGCGACGAGGGCGTTATCACACTCGCCTGGAATGGGGACGATGCTGTTGAGGACGAGTTCTTCGAGGGTTGGGACGTAGGAGAGGGTGAGGAGGACATCCGCGTTGACGGTCGGGGCCGTCCTGATGTGTGGTGCTCCGACAGGTGAGCCTTGACCCGTGATGGCGTAGAAGATTTCCCCACCTGCCGAGTCGATGGTGCCACGGGCACGGGCCGCTCGGAAGTCAGCGTGGTTCCAGTCACGAGGCGTGAAGATAAGAGTAGAACTCGATCCGGTTTGGCTCACATCACGAGGTTCAATGAGATAGACCTTGTGAACATCAACTGGGACGCCGGTCAGTTCCGTGTCGCCTGAACCCAGGTAGACATCATCATCATTGATGGTGAGATAGTGCTCCTGCTTGAGGTCGGCAATGTCACGCCAGAGATCTTTCGCGCCCGCGATGGAGAAGTCGAGGAGTTCATCATCCGACCAGTAGGAGGCGACTGGCTCATTGAGCTGACGCCGAACGCGCGTGATGACTTCCGCAAGTGTGGATGGCATAGGCTCAATCGTTTCTTACACGATTTCCGTGACGCGAACCGTCCCCGTGCCCGCTCCAACAATGGCCGACACATCGCCGGTGTAACCATCCTTCGGCTGCTCCCAGGATGTCTGGTTCGGCATCTCCATCGTATAGGCCGTGATGGTGGCCGTCGCCGCAAATGCCACATAGACGAGCCGTCCAGAGTCATTGAACAATACCAGCTGACGACGGGCCACATTTGCGGCCGCAAGCATGGCGCTCGTGGTGCTGACGACAACGTTGGTAAGGGTCGCCGTGTCTGGCTTAGACGGATTGAACCCAAAGACGGGATCGCCCGCCGCATCGACCAAGACCGTGTCGATGGGGGTGGCATTCGTCAGTGAGCGCGCAGAACCAGGATAAAGGGCCATAGGTTACTCCAGAAAAACCACGGTTGTCATGAACACGGCCCCTTCCCCGTACTTCTTGCGAGGGTAGAGCGCCGTCGTGATGTCGCGTACTCGATGCGGAGGGAGGAGGGTTGTCAGGAAGGTATTGGTGTCAGTCGTGACCGCATTGATGGCGTCTGCGCTGGAGAGGGAAGATCCTATTTCTCGCCAGAATACCCGCTGCTGTAGAACCATCACGGCATCCCCCTGTATTACACGAGCCCTACTTCACCCTCAGCGTTGAAGGTCAGGGTGGTGTTTGCGCTGGCCCCGCCGACAAGGAATCCAGCCGTTCCTTCCAACCGCAATTGTCCATACCAATCCACGAAGCTATTCGCGGGCACGGATGTGCCAAGTCCCATGAACTCAGACCCCGCCGCATTGGCGCCCGTCGCCCCTTTGTAGAGGCTGAAGGTCGCAGCCGATGCGGTCTTATTCACGATGCGGATATGTCGCAGGACGACGTAGGTGGCCGTGGCGGTGTAACCGACCGCACTCGATCCCGCCGCCGCTGGTGCAATCACATTCGTGGTCAATGTCGTCGTCAGGGCGACTGGTCCGAAGGATTCTAACTTGTTCTGTGCCATTGATGCCACTCCTTCGTGGCTCGCCTCTGGGCATGTACGTGCATAAGGTTAATGGACCCGGACGATACTCACAATGATACTAGGAATTCGGGCTTCTCCGACCGGGTTGGTCACGAGGAGCCCCGCGCCCATTGACGTATTACTCACCGACATCATGATCTTCACCACATCGCCCGCGGTGAGGGATACAATGTAGTTGAGGACGACCACCTTGGTGTCCGCTACTTCCGTCACGGAGTTCCGCACGTTGCTATTCGACAGATCGGCGCCATTGTTCTGCATCCACATGTCAATGCCGACATTCTGACCACCACCGCCAGTCTTCCCGACCTGTGCGCCTGCGATGAAGAGATAGATGCCGGTCTCGCTGATGGTGATATTGCCACCCGCCGCGACTGTCATGTTAGACAGCAGATCTGATGTGGCAAATACGACCTGCACGGGTGTCGTCACCCCTGGCTGTTGATTCACGGCCGACGACAACTGAGCGTAGGGGATGGTGGGAGCGAGGGCAACCACACCACCTACATAGAGGTTCCCGCCGGCCACACCGATGCTGGATGCCCGCGACAGGTCAGGCGGAAAATGCGCCGTATCCGGGAATTTCTGAATGTACTGAATGGCCATCGGATCGCATCTTTCGTGCTGGTGTGGTTATTGAAGCGTCCCATCCGCATGGTGGACCGTGATAGCCGTGCTCTCACTAGTATGCGACGACCGCATCGAGCTTCTCGTACGCCTCGATGTGGGCAATCGCCACGCCTGTAGACGAGTGAGACACATCAAGATTCGCACCCAGCGTCAGTGGACGACCCTTGGGACCAAAGTCCCAGACGACAGGCACTCGCCCCTGCCCGGTTGCCGCCGCCGTCGCTTCGTCGATGTACGAAGCAATCGGAGGCCCTGTGCCATCGTCATCGAACAGGTACGTGTCGTCCACGTGCGTGGTGATAGACAGCGTAATCTTCTGAACGTAGATGCGGTGGTTGACACTCTTGGGTGTGATGGCGTCCGCGTATGCCGCCGTCCCAGTGAGAATGGCGACATCCGTCGTCTTGTCCGTATAGTAGTGCTGATAGAAAAGATAATCGCCCGCCATGTGAGGCTCCTTAGTTGATCCGTGTTAGTGGATGAAGGGCTCGGTCGTCTCATAACCATAGAGCGGACCGTCGTAGGTATCTGGATCGCCAATCGTGTAGGGGTCGAGGATCAATTCAGGCGGTGTCCACACCTCGATGCCGCGCTTACGTGCCTCTTCAATCCAATAGAAGATGCAGGGACGCTCGAATGCGTATTTCTTCTTCGTTGTGCGGACCTCAAAGCCCCAGAGTTCAATGCGCTCAAACTTCTCGTAGATGGCGAGCGCGATGAACCAACAGGCTGAGCACGTGAAGTAGCGTTGGGGGGTGCCGTTGGTGGAGAAGTAAGTTTGGAGTTCGTGGCGTGGGAAGACGGTGCTCCCCTTGATGGTCGGTTCGACCGCGTCACGGAGGTAAATGGGACGGGTACCGTCTTGATCCTCATACCACTTGAACCCCGCTGGGTAGGTCTTCAACATATGCTGCTTGCTGTGCATATTGAAGTAGCGGGTCCACTCGATGAGGGCGCGTGGGAGACGACGGAGGTAGCCCCGGTGCCAATTACTGAGCCACACCTCGACGCCCGGAGGCGCCGGAGGTGTGTTACTCAGGTTAGGGGCCATCCCGTAGATCCTTACAACTTTTGGCATAAGGATGTCAGGGCTCAGGATTAGACAGCAGAGAATGGAGTGGTGGTCGAATCCAGGATGTTCTGTGTGAAGCCCTTCACTGCCCACCGATTCGTGGCAATGTCCTCAGCCTCGAAGCTATCACCCACCTCACCACCGCCGCCCGTGAAGGCATCCGTCCATGTGTTCGTGGATGCATTGACGGTCGCAAAAACAGTCGCATCGGCCGGGGTCGAGTCACCGGAGTCCTCCGCAATGGAGTACCCAGCGAAAAGACCACTCGCCGCCGCACTGATCACGTCCGACCCAGATGTCAGGGCCACACTGCGTACGAAGCGGTATCGGGCTCCCCCACCTGTTGCAGCGGGGAGTGAGACCGCACACCCTGCCACGTTGGAGAGGAGCACCGTCTTGCTTTCATGCGTCGCCTCAGCTACGGTTAGGGATGTGCCAGAGGCCGTGACGATACGTGCCGATACGTCAGCGACACGGTTGATCTCTGCGGCCGTCGCCGTCAGTTCAGTTGCATCTGTGGTGTAGGGGATGATGTACTCAGTCGTCGTCCCCTCACCGTCGGGAACGATCTTGAGCAGGTTGTCATCCGAATCCACGTAAATCTGTGCCGCATTAGCGCGACCAGCAGCTGCTCCGGCGCGTGCGGCGCCACGATAGATAGCACGAATTGCCATGTGAATGTCCTTTGCTCGCGTGCGTAGGAGGACTAGGCTCCCACGCCTTACCGAGCAGAAAAAGATGAAACTCCCTAGTCGAGATTGGTGGCGGGGGCGGGATTTGAACCCGCGACTTCGTGGTTATGAGCCACGCGAGCTGCCGGACTGCTCCACCCCGCGGCAACGCTGTAGGGAGCCGCGAGGCTCCCAGCAGTCTTATGCACCGATGACGATGAAGCCGTTACCCGCGTCAGCCGCTGCCGACTGGGTGGCCGTATCGCCCGGCGTGGTCGTGAACGTCGAGACGAGACCGTCTGCGAAGTCCAGCCCGTTCGGGAACCAGAGGATGGCCTGGTCGCTGGCGGTCGTGAGGCCGATTTCGACCCTCACATCACCCACGACTTCGCTATCGTTGTCGGCATCGTCGATGAGGCGATACCACGAATCGGTCGCAGTCGCCGTTTTCTTGATATAGATAAGATAGACCTTGCATGCCGCGTCGATGCCGTGATCCTCACCATCACCCGCCACCGCATCGGTCGCGTTGAAGGTCAGGAACTGGAGGTCCGGGTTGCCTTTGTTCGCAGCCATGTTCAGGAAGAACGACTTGACGGCGTACTGGAGGGAGGGATCGCCCGAACCGGCCGTGGTGCCCGTCACGTTGTTGAGGGCATTGTGGACCTTCTGTCGAACGAGGTTGGCGTTCTGAGTTGCTAGAGCCATTGGATTACGTCTCGCCTCAGTCCGTGAGGAATCGGCCAACTCTCATAAGGCGGGAGTTGGATCGCCTTGCCCACAAGGGCGTTACACATGCTTGGGCGATGTGGCTGAGGAGTGCCAGGTTCGGCCGAGGCCGATCTTCTTCCGATAGAGCTTCCATCCATCTTTCGAGAGATCGGTGAGCATCTCGTCGGTCTTCTCGTGTGTCACTCGATCCTTGTCCATATCACGGGCATCGAGCAGATTGGCGACCTTCTCGGCTCCACCATTCCGCCAGGGAGCGCGATCGGCGAGATCCTGGAAGAGGAGTGGGTTGCTCCAGTTCGCCGTAGCCAGAATGGTGGTGACTGGTACGAGGCCGTATGATGCTAACATCCGCGTGTCAGATTCCTTGAAGAGAGCTTCATTGACGATCTTGTCCTGGAGGCGTAGTGGACGCCGTTGGGCAAGCCGATAATAGAAGCCTTGTCTGGATGGAATGACGACGAGAGATGAATCGAAATCCCACAGCTGACGGAGGAAGTGCTTCGGTGGACCAGCAAGCCTGAATGGATTCTGATCCTCGAGATAATTCGGCATCTCTCTGTGCATTAGTCTGGATTCACAAAGCTCACATCACCAGCGAATGGAGCAGAACCGGCGGTGCGTCCGAGCTGGTAGAGCCCATTATCACCGGCCACGACTTCACTCGGCTTGGCGCCTGCGAGCTTGGAACGATCCCAACGCTCGATGCCCTCTTTCATGCCGACCAGTGGCGTGCAGTCATCACCATCGTCCTCGATGCCAATCTTGTAGGCGACGGTGCCTGACATCGGATCTTCGGAGCCCATGATGGGATTCTGTGCCCTGAATTTGTAGGCTTGAACCTCGGTGAACGAGCTTTTGCCGGGTGGGATATCGTGATGACGACCATCCCAGGTGCCTTGGAGGAGTGTATTCGTGCGATTGACGACGGTCACAAATCTCATACGTGAGTTCCTTAGAAAACGTGAGGAGGAGCCACACGGCCCCTCCCCACTTATTGCGATTACGAACCTGCGCTACGAACGACCACGAGGCTCTGACCCGTGATGCCGTCAAGCCGCGCACAGTAGCCTGGGTACTCCAGGAAGTACTGCTTGCGGATACGATACCACGCTTCGAAGGCGTCGCGCGATGCCGACCCACCCGCACCGACGCGGATGAGCACCTGTCCGTCCTCGTCCACCCACTTACCGGGCTCCGAGACGTACTCCTTGAATCCGCTGTTCTTGATGTCGAGGAACATCATCACATCGAGCGGGAAGTCACGGATGGCGCGCACCGGGACGTTCCCGAACGGAATGTCGCCCTGCTTGAAGGCCACCGTGCCGGGATCCGGCTTCATCAGGTTTGCACCCGAGTAGCGCCGATCGGCGTCCGTCAGCTGGATGACCAGCCGGCGAATGCTGTGATGGCAGAGGATGAGATCCGTGCTCCCATTCAGCTTCTGATCAACCACGTCCGAGACGCGCTGGATCAGATCCACCGAGAGGGCTCCGGTCGAAGCCGTCACGTAGGAACTGTAGGCGGGCACATTCGTTCGGTCGAGACCGAAGTAGGTGGCCCGGTAGGTTCCGTCATCGACGAGGGCCATCAGACCATGCCATGCGTGCTCATACGACGAGTCGAGCACGTCCGTCACGGACGAGTTGGCCACCTGGACCACGTAGTCGTTGTCAGCCCAGCCCGTGAAGGTGGCTGCATCAACGGTGACCGTGGTGCCTGCGGCGGGAGTCGCCGTCACCTTGCGGATGGACGAGCGAAGTGCCCCCGTTGCCGGGTTGACTGCGCCAATGAACATCCCCGTGGTGAAGAAGCGGTTCCCGAAGTTGGTGTTCGTGATGCCGCCAGGGTTGTCGAGCGCGACTGCCGTGGTCGTTGGTGCTCCACTCAGGAGTCCCAGCACGCCTCGGCCGTCCGATGCGAGCGCGAACTCGTCACGCCGGGAGTTGTCGTCGATGAGGTACTGCATCTCACTCTTACGAGCGGAGATGAAAGCGCCCTCAGTCGCCGTCGAATCCTGCATGACCTCCCACGTCATCCGAAGACGCGACATGAGCTTCTTCTGGTCAACAAAGAGCCGCGAGTAGCCCTGTTGCCCAGCATCCGCGAATGCCGAATCCTCGCCCACGAACATCGGAGAAATGTTGCGGCTCGTGTGAGCGAGCTTGACAATTTCCCGACCCTTGAACGGCGACTTCTCCGTCTTGATCACATCGCGGAGAGGATTCTTCTGGTTCACGCCCTCGGCAATACCCTCTTCATAGACATCCTTGAAGATGGCGTCGAGTGCCTGTTTATCTGCGCCTGCCATAGTGTTGTATCCTTACCTCCCTGTGGGAGGTGTGTGAGCAGCCCCCTCGGCGTTACGGCCGTGGGCGGGTGGCTGCGGCGTTGTAAGCAGCCCATGCACCCTGTACGCGCTCGTCAAGACTCCCTGCACGCGGTGGCGCCTGAACTTGAGGCATCCCACTCGGCGAGTCGAGGGGCAGCTGTCGATTCATGGTGTGTGTCGCCATCGTTGCGGTCGCGGTCCTGCGAACGGGATCAATGAAACTGGTTGCGAAGTTTTGCCAAAACTCTGCGACCATGCCAGGATCCTGGGTGTAACGTGACGTCAACTCTGGAGACGAAGACACATAGCCGGAGAAGGCGGCGTGGAGGGCACGCTTTCCTTCATCGGTCAGTGGAGCCCCGAGCGATTCGCTGGCGAGTGAGTAGAGGCGATCCATGTTCTGACGCCCATAACTCGTCCAATAGTGCTGGTTCTGCGAATCGAGATCTCCCGAGCGTTCCACAAGGCCTTCGAGATCTTGTGCCCGCTGCTCCAGCCGGGAGAGCCCTGGAAAGAGCTTCTCGAACTGTTGCTTGATGGCTGTGACCTCTGGGTCCCCCTGTGGGGTGACGCCGACGAGTGCATGGAGTTGTCGCTGTACCCCTTCGAGACGTGCCTGATACTCGGCCTCGCGTGTCGCCCACTGTTGCTGGGATTCACGGATGGCAGCCTCTCTGGTCTCTCGAATTCGGTAGGAAGGAACCATTCCCTCCGATGCCGGCTGTCTCGGAGCCGGGGCCGCATTGCCCTGTGGTGTCGCTGAAGGCGCAGCGTTGACATCCGGTGTCGTGGGATTAGACGTGGGTGCTGGATCTATCGGGTCAGCGTCCGTAAGCGACGAGTTGTGATCGGACATTTACTCAACCTTTTTGGAGGGGTCTAGTTCCCCTGTGGAGTGCTCACCCTATCGGAGGTGAACTCATTCGACTCAGTTATGGTTACTTCTTCGGTGCGTTCGGCGTTTCGCTAATCGTTGGGCTCCCTGCGTTGGTGTTTGAGTTCTGCATGGCTCTCCCACCGCCTCGTCCGGGTGGTGGAGACGTGCCTGGTGCTCCAGGTGGTCCTTGGGCGGCGCCTTGTTCGATGGGGTTTCCGGCCTCATCCACCATTGGAGGTGGGGCCATCATCATTTGAAGCTCCTGGAGGTGCAGCAGGATGAGTGGTTCGAGCTGTGGAACCCGTGTGAGCAGCTCTTTCATTGTATCCGTGTTCAACCACTTGATCCGCTCAGCATAGTGAATAGCTGGATTGTGCCACTGCTTGACCACGAGCGGTGGAGGCCCCTGAAGGGTGTCTGTCCAGCGTTCGAAGGCATCCTGTATCTGGAGGGCAGCCTGCACGTGCATATCGAGGGATGGCACGAGTTCAGAGAGCCCAAGATAACTCAGAATGGTGTATTTCTGCTCTGGATCTTGAGGATCGAGGATCTGGAGCTGATTGGCATGCTCAATGGCTGCCCGTTTGCCCAAGGATGTCTTCGGCGTGTTCGTTCCATCCTCAATATGGATGGAGACGTTGCCCTGAAGCTGTGCATTTTGGAATTGACGGAACGTAAAGCCCTTATTGGGGCTCACCATCGTCATAATCCGCTGATCTGGCCCAAATTGGCGCTCAAGTTCGAGTGCCACGGAGAACCAGGACCGATACATCTCACCACGGGAGCTAAAAGCCGACGTAAATCGTGCCTGAGAGCGCTCGACGAGGAGTTGGAGGGCCGAAAACGCCTCAATTCCGCTTGGACGCTGTCCTTTGAGGATGTCAAAGGCTCCAGACAGTTCCTCAATGTCCTTGAGGTACTGTTCGCGGAGTCGGAAGAGGGTGTCTGGGATGTTTTCACCCGCAATTCGCTTCGGTTCGCCGTTTCCACCAGCAGCGAGAGGGTTCCACTTCATGACAAGGCCGGGATCACCCGTGAAGTTGTCGAGTCCAGCCCCTTCAGGGACGATCCAGACCGGGTTGGCGACCCGTTGGACGATCATTTGAATGAGGGAATCGAGCTGATTGAGTTGATCCTGCTTCTGAATGAGTGGTGAGAGGGCTGATCGACCGAGGAGACGGCCTCCAATGTGCTCAAATGCCGCATGCGCGAACGGAAAGAGCGGCATGCCTTCACGATCTTTGTAGGGGAGAGGTCCTGGAATGCCTTCCTCTGGCGATTCGAGGAGGATGGGAGAGCGATCTCCAATCACTCGCATGACGAATCCCTCTGGGAACTGTGGCGTGGGCTTCAGCCAGAGTTCATACTCCGTCACGCCCTCGACGCTGTGGCCCGCTCCGGTGGAGAGGGACTGCATCGCTGAGCCACTGCCGATGTCATTGACGAGCGCGAGGGACTTGTAGATCTGGAGTGATCGATCCTTGGGGCTATTTTCCCAGACGATGCGACCCACGAGGTCTGGGTTGTTGGCCTCATAGTAGCTGCGGTCGCGCCAACGGAGGCGGATGATGTAGGGAATCTCGTCGAAGCGCGTGACGTTGGGTGGAAAGGCGTACTCGAATGGGGAGAGGGCGGTCGTTTTGCCCTTGCCATACGCGGACCACTCACCCTCAGACTGGCCGTCGGGGCGCATGGCTTTCTGGAACCGATTTCCACCACACTGCGGGCACATCTGTCCAGATTGCACAATCGCTTGGGGCGGCAGTACCACTCCACATGTCATGCACTGCTCATGTGGGATGAAGACGCGGTTGAAGCGTTTGTCCGTGTCCCAACTGGTCTGGAGACAAGCGTTTCCTGTCACGAGGAGCCAGAAATCCGCCTCACGCATCACGAGCGGCATCTTGTGCTCATCGTGGAGGAGGGGAGCGATCTTGTCGGTGATTTCAGCCGTCGCTACGGATTCTGGGTTGTGCCCAACTGGGCGGGCCACGATGCCGAGATCGATGGCACCGAAGCTGGCACGCAGGGCCTGCACAATCTCTGCCAGCTTATTCGTCACCGGACGAGGGACGTTCTTCGAGAGACGCTTGTCTACCCACTCACGCCTGGTGGGGTGGTAGTAGATCCACTGCCGATTGGTGACGTAAAAGATGTCACGAAGCCACTCTCGTTCCCACACCCATCGATGATCAAACGACTCCTTCTTGAGCTTCTCAAACATGTCGAGGAGGGCCTGCGGATTGAACGCAGGACCAGACATAGACATGCTGCTCTGATCATCGGTCCCAGTAGCCGAGAGGCTATTGGTCATGGTTGGTGAGAGGGTATCGAACTCAGCCATTAGTTTCTATCAGCATGATCGAAGATGGGCATCCCCAACTTCTTCGCGAGTTCATCGTCGATGTGTTCAAAGGAGAAGGCGCTCGGGTCCACGGGAGCCTGTGGTCGAGCCAATTCTGGGACAGGGAGACGGATGCTATAGGCCTTTTCAATAAGGCCGGCCCGCTCCAGCTCCATGGTGTTCGTCTTCATGCGGAGCCAGTCGAAGTGGGTCGCATTGATCGCGGCTTGGAGTTTGAGGGAGTCACGCTCAGCCCTGACCGCTGCGAGTTCCTCGCGGAGACTCGTGACGGTGTCTTGAGAGATTTGCAGCATGCCGACGAGGTCTTTGGAGAGCCACACGATAGAGAATCCTTTTCCGTAGGAGTGGTTGGTTTACGTCCAGTAAAGGCGCACGCCCGTGATCGTCGCACCAGCTGTGAGACCAATCGCGGTCACGGACGACGCAATCGCCACCGTCGTCGGATCGGTGAGATGGATGGCAATACCCGTATCACCTGTCACGCCCTTGAGGGTGAGCGTCGTCGCATTCCCCGTGGGTGGGATGATGGTCACTGAGACAGGAGTCGAGCCGCCGGTTGGCACGGAGACAGAGTTGAAGCCGCTGGCGAGGGTGACCAGATCCACCTGTCCAGGGCTGGCGGCGTTGCTGGCGGCATTGATGACGTGCTGCGCGGAGACGTCACCAGAGAGGCCAATCGTGATTTTTCTTGTCGCTGCGGTGGCCATGCTTTACTGTCCTATGAATTTAGATCCAGAAGTCTTCTGCGACGACTTGCTCGTCCTGGCGGTCCTTGTCAATCCTCCGCATCCGTGCAATCGTGGCTTGCATGTCGCCTGGGAGGTGAGAAATGTTGCGCTCCGTCGATGGCTTGACTGCGGTTGGAAGTGTGGGCCAGGTCATGACTGAGTAACGGATACAGTCTGGAAGTTCGTCATCCTTCTTGTGGACTTTAGCGACGCCTCGGCTTTGGCCGTCTCGACGGGGATCAGCCCATCGGAGGGCTTTCATCTGCCTGATTGTCTGTGGGCAGAGAGCTTCAATGAACCAGAGCTGCCTATTATGGAGCCAGGTCTTGACCCGCTCAATACCCGCGAGCTGATCGTTCTCAGCGGGCTGACAGTTGATCCCGTGCTGCGACAACTCAATCATGGGCTGTCGTTCGTTTTTGTTGATGGCCCACCGCGTCGTGTGGGGAGATGCAAGCCTTTTTAGGGATGCGGTGTGGTCTACAAAGGTCTTGTCTCGATCGAGGTACTCCCCAACGGCCACCAATCCGGCTTCGGTGCTGAGCAACTTTACTCCACCGAAGGGGTGATCCGCACCCGTGTCAATTCCAACGGTGCAGGAGCGCCAGGGGGCAATGGCAGGCCACTCTGGAATGATGCGGCGGATTTCGTCAGCCGTCCGTAATATCTGGGGGACGATGAGGTCCCCATATACGGCGCCTGTGAAGGTGACGAAGTCGGCCTCATACTCCTGCCGATACATGGCATCTGACATCTGATCTCGCTCGCGGGCGAGGAACTCAGCAGAGATGCGTGGATTCGCTGATTGGCTGGTCTTGGCGTGGCAGGACCAATAGCCTGGAATGCCATCCTCAGCTGGCTTGTAGAGATCGTCGTAGACCCAGTCATAACTTCTGGGAGATGTGGTGAAGAAGGCAACGGTATCGCCCGCGAGGGATGGACGGATGATGTCCCAGTGGGCTTTGGTCAGCTCACAGACCTCATCAATCCACAACCAATCGAGTCCCTGTCCTCGTCCTTGATCGGGATCTTCGAGGGTCTGGAAGTGGATGAGGGCTCCGTTCTTAAGTCGGAGGTCGTTGAATTCGGTTGACCAGCTCTCCACGGCGGAGTCAGGGATGATCTGCTGGAAGGCCGGAATGACGTAGCGGTGAAGTTTTGGGTTGGTTGGCGCACAGGCCCAGCCGATGGAGTTAGGCACACAGGCTTCCTCAGCACCTGAGATAGATCCAATCCTTGAGTTGTGTGTGGGTATGCACGCTCTGCCGAATAAATAGAGGGAACTTGGAGAATCAACCTGAATGCACTTGACCAACCGACCCTCAACAGGTCTTATATCCGTAATATAGCGGTATGTGAGCCACGGACGTGTTGGGATATGCTGTCGAGCGAGCTTCCTGGGTAGATGGAAAATGGGTTGCCTTGGTGTGATATGGACTCTGAACTTTGGGCCAATCTCACGTCCATACAATTTGGCCACGCTCTCGGTGATGGTGGGCTTCTCCCCAAGGCCCTGAAGCAGTTCACATACATCATCTGCTAGGCGCTTGTTCGTGTTACAGAACTCAGCGTGTCCACCCTCGTCACAGTAACCATCGGTATCCATCAGGCCTTTGATCAGATCAAGACGCTGCTGGATACTGGCCTGTTTGTAGATGTCAGGCACGTGCTTATTGTGCAGCACGCCTAGTTGACGAAGACGTGCTCCCAACGGATTGAGCATCTTTGTGCCCAAGCCGTAGGTATACGCTGTTCCGGCGTATTTCCTGATCGAAAAGCCGCGGCGGCTGCACTCGTCTAGGAGTTCTTGGTCTGCTGTTGTGATCGCCGGACCAGCGGAGTGACCATCTCCTAGCCACGCCCCAAGAACATAGGGATCAATTGGGAGGTCCTGCTTTGGATAAGCGAGTGCCCCGCACACAGGGACAGCAAAGGATGATTCACACTCACGGTACGTCAGTCCATCATCCAACATTTGGGAAGTCGTCACCACCCGTGGGAATGTCGTGGGCTTCACCCAATGCCTTGTCGATGTCTTTAGGCGGCGGCCCAGCGACTTGCGGTAGGCCTTGTCATGCACCATCCACTCATGATCGCCATCGACCACAACTGCGCTGTGATCCGAAAAGGTGACCTCGAAACAGTTGTCAGAGAACCACGGTTCAGTAACAGCCTGGACGCATACAGGAACACCATCCTCACCAAAAACCCAGTCCCCATCTTGCACATCGGCCATCGTACGCCAGCCAAGCGGAGTTGGGATGGGGGTATCAATATGGGCGGCTTTCCCAAAACGACGACCAGCGATAATGGTCAGCCGATCAAAGACTCGTGTGCCCATCGATCCGCATTGTGGGCACACTAGGCTGATGTGGCTACGGTAGATGAACGGATTGTTCGGATCCTTCGTACACTTGATGCAGCAGCGTTGTCGGCGGGCGTCGAGGAAGGCTTCCTGGTCTGGCTGCCTAATGAGCGGTTCGTTTGGCAGCTCTATCCATTTAGGGATGGCACACCTCCCAAACCGGAATCTTCTTCAGATCCTTCAGGATGGTTTCATAGTCCTGGCGCTTTATCATCATCTCTGGCGTTAGCTTCGTGCCTTTACCTACCCTGCACTCTTCAAAAAACTCTATGGCCCAATCAGCTTGTTCAGCCTTGACTCTAAGGTATTTTCTGATTGAAACCAAGAAATCGTATGCTCTTTGTCCAGTGAGAATGACTCTATATACGTAACAATTTTCACCAACGTAACCAGAGCAGACGCTGCCAAAGTGATCGTTTATGGCTCCAACTGCTTCTGGATCACACATCTTCACCATGACATGAAGTTGGTTGCAGTTCTTAGCTGTTTTGTAAACGCCTATACAACCTTCACCGTCAATAATACCGGCAATGTAAGCCAGATCCGTTTCTGATGTGTGCATTATGGCTTGGCCCACCTCAAGCCAGCAGCAGCCTTCGACTCCTTCGACATCCTGGGCTTGTCCTTGGAGCTATGTTTCCCATGTGCCCACTTCTTGGCAAGCTCAGGATGCTTCGCCCACAGGAACTTTCGCTGCTTTTCGTTCTCGAACGGCATGATTAGGATTCTTGTGGCTCAACATCAATGGTGGGTAACTGGAAGAGCTTCGGGCGTCCGACGACGGTTCCACCGATGATCTGTGTGGCGGGCTCAATGGTTTCGAAGCGGAGGGCAATGACCGTAGGTGGAGCATCGTTCTCGACTTTGACGGCCTGGTGCGACTTGAAGAGGCCAATACCTTTGGCTGTCTCGATGGTCACGCGCTCGTTTTTGTCGATGAGGAATTCTTTGAGATTGTCAACGACGAGGGGCGCGAGTTCGTATTCAAGTCGTTCAGCCGGATCGTAGAACTCAATGAGACCATCCCTGGCGGCTTTGGAGATGAGGACGGAAAGGCTCCGTGGCTGGATTCCAAACTTTGCTGCAATCTCCGTGCGTGAGAGACCCTGCTGCTTATACATGATGTAGTCGGCCACGCGCGACTTCCTATCACGGAGAGGCAGCTTGCCAAGCGGGTCGGCATAGACACGCTCATCACTACGATCTCGACGCGTTACTGGCTGGATCGCTCCTGCTGGTCCATTGTCGGCCGCTGCCTGCCTGTTGCGTGTGCTTTTGCATCGCAGGCAAAGACAATCCTGCTTGTGGACGATCGGGTGTCTCTGGGCTCGCTTTGGATTATGCGTAGCTGTTGGTTCAGGCAAAATAGCTCAAAGGAATCAAGCGACATGTGATGGTGATAGTCAGTCAAGGTTGGTGTTGGTGGTGGGAATCATCATCACATGTCTTGGTGGAGGGTGGGATGACTTGCGTGGCAGATGAAGGTGGTGGACCTGAGTTTACGTCCCGGCCCTATTATCGCCCAACCATTGCAGATTGGATCCTAGACGGACAGCACCATAGACTGTCATTGTGGTAGTGGTGGAGGCACTGGGGGTCGAACCCAGGTGTCAAGCGTGCAAGGCTAGCATCCTCCCATTGAATGATGCCCCCGAGGGTGGGTTACGTGGCCAGGCCACCAAAGCCACACGTCGTGGTGTTGTAGAATGGGCCTGGACGCCACGTGTGGTCAACGTAGTAAGGCTGTGGATAGGTGTAGGGGTGGGTGTAGGGACCACCTCGTCCACAATGTGGGCAGTGTCCACAAGCTGGACAAGGATCTTGAAGCTTTTCTTGGAGATAGCCAGATTGCTGCTGGCCAGCTGTGGAGGTGGGTTGCGTGTAGTCCATACTCAATACATCATAACATGAGTTTGCAGCATTGTCAAGTAGTGGGCAAAGTGTCCTTCGCTGGCGCGAAGGTCCACTTGCCCTGACTCCAAATCCACAGCTCATCGGTGTAGGAGGTGTCTGCTGCTGGCTTGAACTTCGCGAGGAGTTGCTTGACGCCAAGGGGAGTCTTGGTACGCTTGATTTGGATACACCTGACCTTCTCGTTGCCACGGAAGGCAATGAGGTCTGCGAAGCCGTGGGAGCCAGCTGCACGGATAACCGTGTAGCCTTGCTCCTCTAAAAATTTTTTGGCCTTACGTTCGTAGGCGACTCCGTTGACGTAGTTCCGATTGGGCACTAGGGCCTCGGCTTTCTTGTTGGCACTTGTGGAGTCTAGCATGAGGTTAAGAAGATTGTCAACCTCTGTTGACAATCGTTAGTTGTTGTGTCATTATGCTGGCATGAAAAACCAAATATGCCACGACTGTGGGAGACCATTCACAAGTCGCAGGGCTCGAAAGTATTGCCTAGAGTGTGGTAGTAACGTTGCACGTAGTTACCGGAAGAACAACAGCGACCACAAGTTTAGTGAGAGGGCACGGTATACATATTGTGCAGGCTGCCGTGTGGAACTCAGCAGGCCGTGGTTTGGGTGGTGCTCCACAATCTGTAAAGACGCATCGGCCTATGGTCTTTCTGTAGATGCTTACCTACAAGCAAGGAAACAAAGGTTTGGGGAGTGCTCCATTTGCCACAACCGCCGTAAGCTCTGCATTGACCACGATCATCAAACAGGCCAATTTAGAGGGCTGCTCTGTCGTCGGTGTAATGTGGCTATTGGGATGCTGGCGGATGTGCCAGACAGTGCAGAACGTGCCGCAAATTACCTAAAAAGGCTGACACAGTCGTGACACGCTTTAGAATCAACAACTTACAGGGATCGGGTGTGACACAAAATTTTTGGGTTTTCCTTTAGAATCAACAACTTAGCGGGATCGGCCTTGGGTGTGTCAACGCTCTTATTATATAAGAGGCAGAGAAAATGACACGACACACACCGACCCACTCTCTTGAGGTCGTGGGGCGGCGTTGATGTCTCTGGGAAGACACGAGATTGATGCGCAAGGATGCATAAGGAGGCGTAAGGTGGCGTGGTCCGTGTCGCTGTGTCAGGTTGTGTCAGGCGGGTGACACAGGCTATCGGTGTAGTTTTGTTGTAATTTTTCTCGAGATGACCCACCCGCCCTGGCCCATGGCACGGCTCTTGCAGGGGGGTCCCCGGGGTGGTTGGCACAGTCCTTGCTTGCTTGGCCTCAGGCCGTGAGGCGCCCTCGGTCGCGAGGTTGGCCGACGTCTTGCATGTGTGCAGGCATACGCCAGCCTACGCTTCCATGCGCACCCTTGCGCCCATCCACGCATGGCCCGCGTTATGCGCGGTCAGACTCTCAGACTTTCGTCGGCGCGGAGGTTGACTTCTCAGCGCAATGACGCGCACCCTCGGGCAATGGCGGGTAGGCACGCGGGTTGCGCAGCCTGGTATTCGCGTCGAGCCACTAGGCACCAGTGCAATTCGGTGCTTAGCTAGGCTAGGCGCCAGGCCACGCAATGGCATGGTTTGGCATTCTTTGAACGTCTGAAAGATAGGGTAGAAGCGCCACCTATCGGCTCATAGGACTGCACGGTAAGCGTGCAGGGATGGGCATAACGGCGCAACTAGAAGGTGACGTAATGAGTAATCACAATCGCGACAATCGGCCGAACATCAGCATGCCAGCGCCGACGGTGGGCGACGTGGTAGACTTGGCCGAGACGACCGTCGCGGCCTTGGAAGCGAAGCTCGCAACGATGATGGCTCAGCTTGCGGCGGCAGAACAGGGCAGGGCAGCGGCCGAAGCGGACAAGGCGACGGCTCTTGCCACGGCAGAGCAGGCGACACGAGCGGCAAGCAAGGTCAAGCTGCACGAGAGCGGCGCGATCATGTGCTCGGTGGGCGGCAAGTGGCCCGTCCAGCTGTTCAAGGATCAATGGCAGACGGTTTTGGACAACCTGCCAGAGATCAGGGCCATCATTGCGGGCCAGGAACTTCCGACATTGGCGGAATACCTTGCCAGTCCGCAGTACGCCGCAGCCAAGGTGGCGAGGGCCCAGAAGGGCATCAAGGCACCGACGTTCGCGGATCTCGCGGCCAAGCGAGCGGCCGAGACGATTGCCGAACGTGACCGGATCGACGCGCGACGGTAGACCATGACACAAAACGGTCGGATCGGGCACCGTGCCCGGTTCGACCGGTCATGCATTGGACTGATACCCTTGGGCCTAGAGCAACAGGCTTAGGGCATCAGTCGAGCGCACAAGATTAGTAGAGACTTCAGAACCGCAACGCGGCCGGCGCGAACGTGCTAGGATGGCCCGCCAGGGCGCCTAGCAAGCCCGCCACGCGGTTTTCACGGTCCGGTCGGCAGTCGAGCCCGTCGGACCAATCGAACGCGACCACGAGCCGCTAATCGAGCCGAGTGCAACGTCTGGCAACCCTGAACAGCTAGCTTAGCTTGATAGCTAGACTATCAGGTAATCGCAACTGAGGAGGAAACAGTGAAAGCCTTAGACTCTGAGGGTAATGTGTGGAAGCTGCGAGACGTGCCTACTCTTAGAGGGTGGCGCAAGATCGTGGTGATCTCACAACCGGCAATGCTCGTCAAGGTGGATGATGAGCCAACAATCCATACCCTGCCAAACCGTGAAGACTGGCAAGGGTATATGGATGGAGTGGTGACGTCATGAACCACTCTGAGGTCATCAGCAAGAGCCGCACCTTCAAGCGCGGTATCTACGAGACATCCTACGGCAATGCGGCCTATGTGTCTGGTCCAAACGCCAAGACTGCGATGGACTTGGACATGGGTGAACGCATTCCCATAACTGAGGTCACAACCAAGAGACTGAGGGATGCTGATGAATAGCATGCTGCGCAAGAGCAAGACAACAGGCAGCCTGTATGAGATCCAGTATGTGGTCCATCCAAGGCCATTCACATATGGTGGTGATGTGTTCGCATGCTACAGACTCTCAGGATACGACGGCATGCCGATTGGCCCTCGTGTGTGGATTGCTGAGAGTGAGTTTGAGCCAGTACAGGAGAAGATGTGAGCATCATCCGCTGGTTCATCAGTCTCTTCAAGACCACACCTGATCATCTCTCGCAGAACTGGTTGAACAGCAACGTCTACAAGGAGGGCAAGGGCCATGATTAACCAATCGAGCAATAACCTGGTGCTGTCCATTGTGGACAATACTGCTTGCAAGCACCTCACCTTGTATCACTGTGATCAGCGAACGATCAACAGCATCATCACAGGGCTGAGCCTGCTACCAGGTCATGTCAATGTGATGGTTGTGGTGACGGAGCCATAGGCGGGTTTCGCTAAACGTTCGCGCTTGACGCCTGGTCGCGTTCATGCGACGATGCGTGGTCGGCCGGCGGTTCGCCCGCCCTATAGTAGACACAAGATAGAGGACGAAGGAAGATGATCATCCGAGAGATAAGAGAAGATGGTGTCATGGTGACACGGTTCACACCGTCTGAGCATGTACGCGCATTCCCCACTTACCGTGAGTGGAAGGAATTTCTCCTCTCTCGTGGTCTGGCTGTTGCCATACCTGATCCTCGTGGTCGGCGTCATGAGGATGGCTCAGTGAAGAAGAGCCTGAAGCCGTGCGAGCAGCATGCATCTGTGATCGATGGCCACGTCAAGATGATGTGCATCAACTGTGGTAGCTTTGCCAGCCACTTCAACATGAGCCAGATCACCATTGGTGCGGTGATTCGCATGGAGAAGGAGGAGCAGACCATTCCTGATGAGATCATCGTGCGGACGAAGCTCCAGCCAGTCATGAAGACAGGCATGGGATGCATTGACTGTCAGTACGCCTACCTCAAGGCCATTCAGATCACATCGGCTGAGAACAAGATTCGTGAGCAAATGGCCCTCGTGCAAGCGAAGATGGCCTTGCTCACCACGGTAAAAACCAAGGGAGTTGTGACCAATGGGCAGACCAAGCTCATAGGACAGCTGACACCATTCCTCAATGTGCTTGAAGTGAGACAGGAGGTCATGTGAGGAAACGCATTCCAACGGCGTATGATCTGAACTACCAGAACGGCTTTGATAATGGACTGAGGGATGCACAGAATGACATCTTCCTGCCCACAGCAGCCACCAATCATCCCTATGTGAACGGCTACCGGGATGGACAGGACAAGGGTGCTGAGAAGGCACTGGAGGAGAGCAAGTGATCATCATCACAGCCCTGAAGAACAGGAATACGACGTTCGACATTGCCCAGCTGAGGGCGGCGAAGGATGAGGTCACTGTTGTGGATGGGGACCGTAAGCCCATCTTCCTGTTCGACCGGCATGGCAACTACGCTGAGGTCATGGCCAAGCCTCTAAAGACTCCGCTGTTGGATTTGACTGTGTGGGGCTACCTGGAGACCATGCATCAGTACAACATGGGTCATCGACAGTATGGCAAGTATGTCGCTGCTGACAACAACGTGTCTCGTCTCATTCTGGAAGCGAGGAGATCATGAGGACCGAACTGGAGCATCTCGACAAGGATACCGTCATCGTCCACACGGATTCAGAGACGGCCAAGGCGATCGTCGCCTTTGCAAGCTACATGGATCGCAACGCCAACTGCCTCCTCGTGAGTAAGGAGATGAAGGTCGAGGAGATCGCACGTGAGGCTGATGAACAGAGCAAACATCGTCCAACGGTGCAGTATCGTGCCATCGGCGGCACCGATGCCCTCGATGCCCTTGGTCATACGACGGTCAACGGCATCATCTTCGCCCACCTCCTAGAGCATGGTCCCTGCACTGTCAAGGCCATACGGACGGTGAAGCCCTACTCAGACAAGGCCGTGCAGAGTGTGATCCATCGGCTGAAGCACATGGATCTCGTGCAGGCGGAGCCCATTGGAGGATCATATGAACATCAACTTTGAGCAGGTCATCTCAAAGCTAGACACCATCCTGGCCCGTGGTCTATCTGCGGGTATCGGTAACCGTGATGGGATGATGTGTATTGAGGCGGCTCTCTGCTGTGCCTTGGATCTCCCACATGGGGACGATCCTGGCTGCGTCGCCGCCAGTGTGAGAGCCTTCAAGATACAGCTCAATGACTGTGCTTGGTCATCTCCAATAGCGCGAGCCAAAGGGCTGAGGAATCTCGGTATTGCCCAGCTTGGATCACGTGGTGTCGTTAATGACGATGCCTTTCGCGATCGACTGACGTTCCTCACCATCACCGTCTTGATTCCACGCCTGTTCATGCGTTACCCGTGGGGCCAGACCGTCGCTCAGATGTGTGCAGAAGCCAAGACACTGGCTCAGGCACGAGCGTGGGTAGCTGGGGCAGCTGGGGTAGCTGGGGCAGTTGGGACAGTTGAGGCAGCGTGGGTAGCGTGGGCAGCTGGGAGAGCTGAGGTAGCTGGGGCAGCTGGGGCAGTTGGGATAGCGTGGGCAGCTGGGACAGCTTCTGCGCAGAACAAGAACAACCCAGTAGCAAGCCACCCCGACGAATTCCTCCTCCTGAGCGCCGATCTGGCACTCCAGGTACTGAAAGAACTCCGGAGTCCCGGAGCGGCCTATGTCTGACAGGAAGCGAGGAAGGTCAATGAAGCAGTGCGTGTTGATCGTGATCGGAGTGCTGGGGCTGTCGGCTGTCGCCGATGCGCAATCGGTGGTTCCGTCTCCAGTGCCTCAGGATGTATCGCTGGGGTGGAACCTCCCCACTGAGCCAGCATCTACACGTACCGGCTTCCGTGTCTATGATGGTGGTGTGCTCATTGTGGACAACATCGACCCGACAGCGGTGAGGATTCCTTTTCCAGCCCTCACACCTGGGTTGCACTCTCTGACCATACGATCGTTCGTGCTCACGAGTGTGCCGAGTACGCCTGTGGTAGAGGGCATCGATTCCAACATCCTCGGTATTCAGCTGGTGGTCGTGCCAAGCTCCCCAACGAACCTTCGCATCATTACAGCCAAGCTTGTCAAGAACATCGGATGGGTGCCGGTGCTGGAAGTAGTGAGAGGCTGAGGTGTGCATCCTCTTTGGCTTTGTCGTCGGAGCGCGCCTTCTACCTCCTTGACGTGGGTTGGATTGTTACAAGCACATGAGATCAACAGCACTAGATAATCTGGGTTGGATGTGTATCGTGTAGCTACACTGAGGGTATCCACTCTATAACGGCTAAGAGAGTGGGTGCCCTCCATAAGACGATCACGACGCTTAACATCCTGCGTAGGGATGGTTACTCCATGGTGGGTTACTCCCGCCTGACTGCGTGGGGAGTACATTACATAGTAGTAGTTGCTGGGAAGCATGTTTCGTGGTGATCGTCTTATGGAGGGCACGATGAAGATTTCGGAAGTGTTGAGCAGTCCTAAGAAATGGACGAAGGGTGTCTATGCCCGTGTAGAGGCCTGCTCCTAAAGGAGGTAATTAGTGACGAATCGTGAGGCGAAGATTGCTCGAATTGCCTTCAGCCTTGGTGAGCAAGCCACCAATCATTTTGGCCCTGTCCAATTGCGTACTGACATGGATGCAGCTGAGCATACGCGCATCATCGACGTATTTCAAGTGTGGTTCGATGACGATCGGCCCTGCCGCTATGCGCTGGAGTGCCTAAGGACGGGTCGTTGTCCCTTTGATCCGGTCTGTAACAACTGAGGAGTCCATGACCATGATTGAAAGTGAGTACCGTCATCCAATTGATCCTTCGATGGCAGTCCTCATTCCGTTGAGGCTCAAACATCGCAACCCAAACTGTCGTCTGATGAGGCGGGAAGGGATTGATCCTCCAGGCGGCACGCTCGTCTTCAACGGAGGCAAGTACAAGGCCAGATCATCGAACGCTGGTAGCAAGGACAAAGCTGTAAGGTCGCTGAGGCCAAGGCAGAGGGCGTGGGGGCCGTGGTAGACATCATCTAACATCTAAAAGGGTTGTGAGCTGTCGTTGAGGGTTATCATAGGAGCAGGAATGCTGGCCTCGGCCAAGCGCCTGCTGTTTACCCCTTAGCAGTACTTTGCTTACAACACCTTTGATGATGTCATTGAATTTGAGCACGAGGAGCCCATTCAGGGCGGTGAAACATCAACGCAATGAACCGAACATCGAGGGGCTGCCTGATTGGTGTGCTGAAGGCCCCCGCCTTGTGCTCAAAGCTTTTTCATGGTGGAGGAACGGACGATGAAGCCTCGCTGTCCTAACTGCGATCGGTGCCTGAACGTGGTGCCGATGAAGAAGATGTGGTATTGCTGCCTCTGTGATCTCGTGTTTGGTTGAAAGTGGAGGAAGTCGTGGGACTGTATCGCATCATCGTCGAGACGACAATTCCAGAAATGGTCTCGAAGGTCATCGAGGCCGGATCGCTTCGCCAGGCCATAAAAGTGGCTGAGGGTGAGAGTTGGATTCCCAACGGGCACGACGGGTGGGAAGAGTTCGACCAGCCGAGGAGTCGCTGTGGAGTCCGTGAGGATCTCTGCGAAGAGGTTCTTTCAGTGAGGAGTCAGGGATGATGATCAAGAAAACCTGCCAGGCCTGCAAACGCCTCGCCTGGCACAATCAGTCGGGTAAGGATGCGGAGATCCTGCGCTGCACGGTCTGTGGTCATCCTCCGCGCACCTCGGGTGCCTCGGCGGGGCACGAACGGATCGTCCACCAGATTCAGCTGAAGAGGAACACGTGACCACCAAAGAATCCTCGTGGCTGTGCAAATGGGCATTCCTCTTGTCACTGGATATCCCCAGATATACATCCGTGTGTGAACTCTTTTGGAGGTGTACGCTGAACACTGCCCTCCTTCCATTGTTTGCTGTGATCGCGGTTAGTGTTGGTCTAGCCTTGTGCTTCGAGTGGTGCGTGAAAAAGATCATGCCAAGGAAGAGGCTCGGCTTGGGATTCCTCACACGAACAGCCGAGTATCTGAGGGCGCGGAAGCACAAGATCTGCCCAATCATCGAGATTGTGCCCTAACGCGATTAACAAAAGGTGGTGAGTCATGGCATCGAAGGCAAAGGTGGAGAAGTTCGACAAGCTCAACAAGGCCCTCGTCAAGGGCAAGGTGGGACATACCCGCACGGGAGCCTGCACGGCCAAGGGTCGATGCTTCCACAAGAGGCGAGCGACGAAGTAAGCCAGCCCTCCCTGGGATGAAGTATTAGGAATCCCGTCAACACTGGTAGCGGATGAGGGAGTGGGCCAACGGAGAGGCCCAGGTTCTATAAGTTGTAGTGGCTGTCAGTCCTAATCAGTGGTTCGTGTAGCCACTACGGAAGTAGGCAGATAAGTCCACTACTTTTGGATGTGGTGCGAGCTGTTTGAGTAGCGTTACCTTGATAATGTAAAAGTGCTGCTCTCGTTCTTTGCTCGCCCGACTGTGAAAGGAAGTGGTGAGGGCTGATTATCGTGGGTTATCTTCTGCATATCCCCACGGCTACTCACTTGCCCTCACCAATCGAGATGGGATGCCGAAGCTCATACAAACAGCCTTACGAGCCCTCACATTGTTGCGAGGAGAGGCAGGGGTGGCTGTCCTGCCGGCATTTCAGCAAGAAGGACGCCGTAGCTTAAGCAAAAAGCCCTCGCTAGTTGCGGGGAAGATGGAGGAGAGCCTACCGCTGACCTCGTCCCCCATGTTGAGGGAATGGACCAGGCCCACCGTGCGCCGAGAGGACGCCTACGCCCACCATTTTGTGTTGGTCATCGTATAACTGGTAGTACACCAGCCTGTGAAGCTGGGGGAGAGGGTTCGAGGCCCCTGACCAACCATCCAACTGAAGAGGTTAAGGCATGGATTTCCTAACGAGGTCGGCGCTGAGTGATGCTCGTGACTCTGTTATGAAGATCGATGAACAATGGGAGGCCATCCTCATGCTGACGGCTTCCATCAAGAAGGAGGCATGAACCGGTCAGCCAAGAAGCGCCTCGCTGCCGCCAAGACCACTTGTCCCATTCATGATGTCGTCGAGGATGACGTCTATCCCTATCGCTGCTCAGGGTGTGGCTTCTGTTTCATTTGTCAACACACGCTTGTAGGCTACCACTCATGGGTATGTCCTCATGGGGTGAGGAAAGCAACAACGATGGATCCTGGAGTACTCGTTACCTAGTCCGCTGGGGTGAGCTGACAGTTGGTGGTTACCTTTTGACGATTTCCATCAGCGATCACTTGCTCACCCCAACTTTCTCCTGACGCCTTGCGAGGCGTGAGGTGAGGGTCACAACAAATGACACATCTCATGAAGCCAGGGACATGGTTTACCAAGTGTGGTAAGCATATCGTCCTCGACGAATGAATCACTGACACGTAACGAGGACGAAGTGTCCCAAATGGAAGAATAGGAGCTAAACATGGCAGATATCAAGATTGAGCTTCCGCCCATGCCAGCAGTAGCAAACTTCATGATTGGGTTCGGTGGTGACAGCACCTACCTTCGGATTGCCCATCGTGATGCCCTTCAGGTGTGGAAAGAAGTCTGCCTGGCCGTTGTAGCCGTGTTGAAAGGGAGTAACTGAATATGTCCACGACGTACTCAAGCTTCAATACTCGTCGCACGCATCAGAATGAGGCCATTCCGGGTGAGGCCCAGATGGCTAACAACGCAGGAGGCTTCGTTTACCAGCTCGATCCGTGGAAGGCGCTCGATCGGTTCCTCCTCATTGGCAGCGAGGGTGGTACCTACTACGTCGAAGAGGAGCCGCTGACAAAGGAGAATGCGCTTCGCACGATGGCCTGCCTCGCCGAGGATGGCATCAGAGTCGTCGATCGCATCTATGAGATCAGCGCCAAAGGCCATGCGCCCAAGAACGATTCTGCCATCTTCGCCCTCGCACTCGCCGCATCAGTTAAGATGGGAGACGCAAAAGGGAGATCGGCTGCGGACCTTCGGTCCTACGCCTTGGCTCACTTGCCTCGTGTGTGCCGCATCCCAACACACCTCTTCCAGTTCAACTCCTACGTGGAGAACATGCGAGGACGAGGTCGAAGCCTCAATCGTGCCATTCGAGCCTGGTATCAGGACACGCCCGTGGACGACCTCGCCTACCATATGGTGAAGTATCAGCAGCGGGAGGGGTGGAGTCACCGGGATCTGCTGAGGCTGGTCCGACCGAACGCGAGGTGGGCAGCCGACAGTGAACAGCGGAATGCCCTCTATCGATGGGCCGTCAAGGGTGCCGAGACACTCACGAATGACGATGTTCTTGTGAGCCAGAAGCTTCCACACATTATCAGTGCCTTTGAGGCAGCCAAACAAAACGATGGAAACTTGGTTCATCTGATCAAGAACTACAACCTCTCCCGTGAGATGGTCCCCACCGAGGCCCTCACCAGGCCCGAAGTCTGGGATGCCCTCTTGGACAAGATGCCCATCACGGCCACCATCCGTAACCTCGGCAATATGAGCAAGTGTGGACTCCTCACGCCCATGTCCATTGCAGCCAGGCTGGTGTGTGATCGCATCACTGATCCTCACCTCCTGAAGAAGGGGCGGGTGCATCCCATCCAGATCCTCATCGCGATGAAGACTTATGCTTCTGGTAAAGGATTCAGAGGGAATGGTGAGTGGACTGTCGTTCCTCAGATCGTTGATGCGCTCAACGATGCCTTCTACTTGGCGTTCGAGCAGTTGGAACCCACGGGCAAGCGGCTCCTCCTCGGCGTCGATGTATCGGGATCGATGGCAACAGCGACCATCAACAATACCAATATCACGGCCCGTGATGCCGCAGCGGCCCTCGCCCTCGCCTGTGTCAAGACAGAGATGGAGTACTACATCATGGGCTTCACAGCTGGACCGGCATATCGAGGCAAGACTGTATTGTGGAGCGACTACTCCAAGATGCAGAAGAGTGCATCCTTGCGTATGGCCGGCTTCGTCCCCCTCGACATCACGCCGAAGATGCGCCTCGATGATGTCATCAAGCGCACGTCCGAGCTTCCTCTTGGCCCCACCGACTGCGCCCTCCCCATGCTGTGGGCGACGCAGAACAAGGTGGCCGTGGATGCCTTCATCGTCCTCACTGACAATGAGACGTGGGCGGGAGAGGTGCATCCAAGCCAGGCCCTCCGACAGTATCGTGAGCAGAGTGGCATCAACGCCAAGCAGATTGTGATTGGGATGACGGTCACGGACTTCACCATCGCAGACCCACTCGATGCCCTCAGCCTCGACATCTGCGGCTTCGATACGGCTACTCCAAGCGTGATTGAGGAGTTCGTGCGATGACCAAACCAATGTCTGACTTCTTCAAGCGATGGTTCTGGGTAGATCTGTTGGAGAACATCACAGGCCGCACGCATGGGGGCAAACGATTCGCTACCTGTGCCTGCGGACGAACATGGCTACGCTACCGGCTATGGGGTGCCATCACAGGTGGGCGTGTAGGAGGAGGTTGCTAGGTGATTCGTGAAGGGCAGGTTCACTTCTACCGCTACACCAATAACTGGGCCATTGGCATTGGTGTAGAGAAGACGTTTGTTGGTTTGTGGGCATTCCGTATAGGACTCGGCTGGTGGTGTCTATTATTAACATGGAGGTGGTGATGGCAGCCGGCTACTTCGGCATCGGTATCGAGAACAGCAAGACGCCCATGAACATAGGAACGTTGTGGCGCTCTGCCTACATGTTCGACGCCTCGCTCCTCTTCACCATTGGGCGGAGGTATGAGAAGCAAGCATCGGACAACGTCGGCGCTGCCAAGCACCTCCCACTCATGAACTTCAGGGTGCTGGAGGATTTCTGGAATGCCATCCCTCACGGGTGTATGGTCATTGGTGTTGAGCTCGATGAGAAGGCCATCCCACTCCGGCGGTTCTCCCATCCCGACCGCTGCATCTACCTCCTTGGGGCTGAAGACCACGGCCTCACGAAGGCCGCGAGGGAGAAGTGTCATCGGTTAGTAGTCCTCCCAGGCAAAGCGAGTGTCAACGTGGCCGTTGCAGGCTCCATTGTCATGTGCCACCGCGTGATGCAGCGGCAGAGGGAAGAGGCGCTGTTGGCCCACGCGCCTGACAAGATTCGTCACCAGTTGGGCCTGAAGGAGTAGTCAATGGCAGAAGCCAGTCGAGAAGCCTACCAGGAGCTGAACAAGCGGCTCGAGGAGATCAACACATCCATCAAGGGAGCCCAGAAGTTCGCGCGAGAGAATGACCTCTTGATGGGCCAGTACAACATTGGCGTCTTCTCCGTGAAGGAGCTGAAGACTGAGGAGTTCGACGCCTCGCATGACGACGATGACGACTTCATCGGCAGTCAGACGTGCTGGTAGGAGGAACCATGAAGGTCGTTCATTGCAAGATGCAACCATTCACGCACTACATTGGACGGCCCTCGATCTTTGGCAACCCATTTCCTGTTGAACGTTATGGACGGGATGCCTGTATTCGGTCCTTCGAGGTGCATGCACGGAAGACATCAATCATCATGGCTGCCATCGAGGCCTTGCCAGATGATGCCATCCTTGGATGCTGGTGCTTCCCTCGGCCCTGTCATGGAGATGTGATCGTCAAGTTGTGGAAGGAGTTACACGATGGAGAAGCTCGTCGGTAAAGCGAAGGCCCACGAGGAGCTGAAGAGGCAGCTGAGGGCCATCAATGAGCAGGTAAAAGAGCTGAAAAAGTTCGCGAGTGGGCATGACCTCATCATTGTGGCCCACCGTAGACAGCCAGGATGGCTCATTCCCATGGGCCAGTACCATGCTGAAGATGGACGTGAGGTCTGGATGGACAGCTCAGGTTGCAGTGAGATTGGTCAAAGCGACAAGACCATCGAACGCTACTACGATCGAGCCTAACCATGCTCATCATAGGCTCTGAGGCGCTCATCCGCTATACGTGTGGAGGCGATCCACGTATACCCAAAGATCTCGACTTCATCGCCACCCATGATGAGGCAAGGAAGTACATCTCTGACCACACGAAGATCCATACGGTCAGGCCCAGTACCAACGGGAGGAAGCTGATCTGCCTCAGTTATGACAAGCCGGTAGAGATCGAGATTGCCTGGCCAGGCTCGACGGCCGAGGAGATCCTCGCCAGCTGTCCCAAGGCCGTCATTGCATCACTCAATCTCCTCTACCTCCTCAAGATGTCCCATCGCTACCTCAAGCACTCTCCGCACTTCGAGAAGACGATGCGGGACATCCAGCTCATGCGCGTTCTGGGGGCGGAGATCACAAACGAAGGCCTCCTCAAGCGTCGTGAGAAGGAGACCTATGACTATCCTCATCCGAACCTCAATCAGGGAAAGGATGGATTCTTCGATCCCAATCAGCTGAAGTACGTGTGGGACCATGACTCGATCCATCTGGCGATGGCTGTTGACCCCCTCAAACCGGCGTACACCAAGTACAAGCTCGACGGGGCCGAGGTGCGCGTGGATCGACGCAAATGGGAAGCACTTCCATACGAGGTGAAGCTGCAATCCGTCTACGAGGAAGCCTGCGTCCTCGCCCTGGAGCGTAGTCAGGTGCCCTACAGAGATCGCGTCACGCCCGATCGTTCCTTCACGATCGCGCTCCAGCGCCTCTGCTCCTCCATCTCCAGTGGATGGTGGAGGGAGTGGGCGTGGGAGCACTACGACGAGGTGATGCAGCTCTACAAGAATCGAGGCAGCTACGTCGAACAGTTCGACCGGATGGTCGAGGCGGGGATTGTCGTCAAGGATACGAGGAGTGGGGATGCTCGATAGGATCAACGCCATCATTGCCAGGCACGGCACGACTCCATCTGGCGATCCTTATACCTTCCATCACGGCACGAGGATGCTTCTCGAACAGCTGGATGAGTATCTACCAGAAACGCCGTGCCGCGTCATCAGTGAGGCTGAGCTGAGGGAAATTGCGAAAACACTCGAACCACAATGATGGAGGTCTGATGAACATGACCAAGTTCTACGCAACCGAGTGGATCTCCGGGTGGATCCACATCGCTGAGGGGATTGCCATCCTCATCAGCCTGGGCTTCTGGCGCCCCTGCTGGTCCACCCGCTATAGCTGCTGGCTCTTCATGACCGAGGACTGGTAAAGGATGATGGTGGATCGTTCAACAGCAGGACAGTCATGGTAGGATACTTTGGTGAGTAGCGCAACTGGCAGAGCGCCGGGCTTTGACCCCGGAAGTGCAGGTTCAAGTCCTGCCTCACCAGCCAAGTTCAATAGAAACGTCTATTCACTAGCGCGCTACCACCATAAGCGCCGGCAATTCATATCGTTGTTGGGTGGCCGATGTGTGAAATGCGATACGACGAAGAGGCTTGAATTTGACCACGTCTCGCCGCGCACGAAGGCATTCGACATCGCAAATTACTGGGACTATCCGATCTCGGTTGTCCTCCCTTAACTTGCGAAATGCCAGTTGCTTTGCTTTGCATGTCACCAGAAAAAGACGGTTGCTGAGCGGACCACGCCTACATGGGACATGGGCAATGTGGACGAATGGAAAGTGCCGGTGCCAGATCTGTAGAGATTTCTTCAACACGTAGAAAGCGACGCGCGCGGAGGCGGCTCTAGAGATCGTGGTTCGAATCCACGTCCATCAGCTACACACTTACATTTGAGAGGAGACATCGCATGATCCTGATCTACAACGGCCTCCCAGGTTCCGGCAAGACCACAGCCGCCTTGGAGTGGGTTGCTGAGAATCCTGAGAACCGTCGGCGCATGAGCTATGATGAACTCCGCCTCTCCATGTTCGGGCCAGAGTGGAAGTTCAACCGTCCTGATGAATATAGGATGCAAGCCGTGGCCAAGCAACAGGTCTTTGAGTGGGCCGGCTGTGGCTACGACGTCGTCATCGACAACACCAACCTCACCGAGAAGGCTCGGCAGGTGTGGAAAGATCTAGCCAAAATCTGTGGAGTGCCATTAGAGGAGGAAGATTTCGCCCCACCAGTCGCGCTCTGTGTAGAGAGGGATGCCCAGCGTAAGGGAAAGGCCCGAGTGGGTCGGGCTGTCATTGAGCGCATGGCCCTCTTCAACGGCTTCATCGACTGGGATGATCCCGACATCTACGAGCAGGATCGCCGCTTCATCATCGTCGATATGGACGGCACCCTCGCTGACTGTTCGGCCCGCCGGCTTCGCCTTGGGCCTCACATCATCCACAATGCGGGTTGCACCTTCGGTGGACACACGATCGAGGGTCAGCCATGTCCTCAGTGCGCCGCAGCCTGGAAGAAGAATTGGGATGCCTTTTTCGAGGGTGTCATCAACGATCCTCCGATCCGGCCGATTGTGAACCTCGTCGAACACCTCTCCTCTACCTTCGACATCATCGTTGTCAGTGGACGATCGATCGATCAGTGTGGGAAAGGGACTGAGGCATGGCTCCAACAGCACCTCGACGCCGACGTCACCCACCTCTTCATGCGGAATGGTGGTGACTCCAGGCCTGACTACATCGTCAAGCAGGAGATCCTCGACCTCCTCCCGAAGGAGCGGATTGCCTACGTCATTGACGATCGTCCGCAAGTAATGAGGATGTGGCAGGCAAATGGACTAACGACACTGGCCGTCGGGGACCTCAAGGAATTTTAAGATCCTTTCATGCCACAAGCCATTGTCGGATCTCATCCAACGAGAGATCACTCTTTACTGGGTTTGCTTTGTTTATGTATAGAACGACGTTGCCAGCGGATGGAGCCTTCTAATGACAGTCCGCTCCATGACTGCTGAGCTGGAGGATGAGCTATCGGATCCAGATCCTAGTCTTGAAGGAGCTGGGGAGCGACTCCCAGAAACTCAACGAGTCCTCGATCGCCTCCGAGCGGTTCCCCAAGAATATCAGGATGCCCACATCACAGCGTGGTCTGTGAGAGATGATGGAGAGTACCACTTTCGGTTCAAGGGCGATTTTAACTTGTCATCCCACGATGGAGACGGAGATTTATGATGCTCAAGCAACTTGCAGTACTCATCATGGCCGTAGGACTCGTTATCTACGTCATCCTCGCCACAACAAGCGGCCAGACGAGCAAGCCTGCCTGGACTTACAGCTGCTCTGTCTTTATCAAAGGGGTCATCGATACACTTACTGGCGTCTCACAGAATCAGGCGGCTGAGGCCAAAGTGATCTATGTCCCTGGTGCAGTGCAGGGCTACTGCGTGGTATTTGAAAAATAATGGATTGGATCCGCTAGTGGCACGCATCCTCCCCTTCATCCGTCCAGTCCAGGCTGAGGCCTTCATCGTCAAGACGGCTGATGGCAACATCTCCACCAACCCCATGCGTCGCATGATCGAACGTCTGTGTGAGGCGTGTGAGCACGTCTGGCAGCAGCCCTCGGATGAGGGTGCTTGTCCTCGCTGCCACAGCACGACGATCATCAATGGGGATGAGACGATCTGTGGCGCACCGTATAGAAAGTGAGGACCTAAGATGAGTATGGATACGAGGACGGAGACCGTAATGGAGTGGCTACGAGGAAGACCTAGAATGGACTACCACGGTAGATCTCTAGTACTGGTACTCCTCGCCGAGCGAGACGAGTGACGGAAGCGTGAAGAGAAGTCACAGGCCCGCGAATTCTTCAGACACAGCCACCGCCTCTCTGGTGATGATTTCGGTGGACAAAGGTGAGCACCCATGAAACTCAAGACACAGCGTGAGCGCGAGGCCTACGATGCGTGGATTGAGAAGACGAGGAAGCCATGATCACACGTCTAAAGTGTTGGTTCCGAGGCCACCAGTGGACCCTCTTCACGCACAACTGGCGTGTCTGCTCTCACTGCTTTGATCAGCAGCAGAAGACCGACGAGGTTCGCATCGAGTGGAGGACGATGAATGCGTCTCCACTGAAGGAGCATAAGCGGGTTGGAGGTCGGTGATGGCCTGGCAATTCTTCATCGACTATCTGAAGAAACCCTGGAAGCCTCTCGATGGCATCCTCGGAGTCGCTGAGCTGGAGCGCATGATGAACACATCGTGGCGCAACTGCATGGTCTGCAACGTCCTCACACATGAGACTGATGGGGGGCTCTGTCATACAGGAGATGGTGACGATCCCACATGGATGTGGATCTGTCATGCGTGTGCAAAGAATAAGGTAATCTCTTGACAAACTGACTAGCATGTAGTATGGTATCCACAGGAGTAAATACTATGGATATGAACTACGTAGCTGGCTATTTTGATGGCGAGGGTTTCATTGGTTTGTACTGGAACAAGGGTAGCAAGGATGTCAGATACAGATCGGGACGGAGAGGAGGCTGTTGGATCCGTGCTGTTGGTATCAACAATACCTACTATAATGTTCTTTACGATCTTCGCGAAGAGTTTGGAGGTTCGTTGAGGACACTTAGAGAGAAGCAAGGAACTCACAAGAAAATCTACTCATGGACACTCGGCTCCATGGATGGGATACAAGCATTTCTTGATGCGTTGCTTCCTTGGCTACGCGAGAAGAGGCCCCAGGCTGAAACAATGTTGGCGTGTCTGCGTGGCGAGGTTACCTACGAGGATGCCCAACGAATTTTGAAGGATCTCAAACATGTCTAGCTGGCACTCCTATCCTAGCTGCTACAACTTCGGCCACAAGGCCATCACGGATCTCCTCAAACGAGACGTGATCGTCCAAGAAAAAGTTGATGGCTCTCAGTTTTCGTTCGGATGGTTTCCAGAGAAGCATGAAACCGATGGCCTCGGCCTCATGTGCAAGTCCAAGGGGGCGATCCTCTACATCGACGCACCCCAGAAGATGTTCAAGCGTGCCGTTGATGTCGTGAAGCGTCTTCGGGAGGAGGACAAGCTCGTCCCTGGCTGGACCTATCGTGGTGAGGTCCTCGACAAACCAAAGCACAACGCCCTCGCCTATGATCGCATCCCACAGGATCACATCATCCTCTTCGATATCAATCCTGATGAGGAAGCCTACCTCCACCCCGATCTCGTGGAAGCAGAGGCAGCCAGGCTTGGGTTGGAATGTGTACCAACCCTCTTCATCGGCCGCATCGAGACAATCGAAGAGATGCGTCGTTTCCTCGACACCACCTCCGTGCTCGGTGGGCAGAAGATCGAAGGTATCGTGGCCAAGCCCCTCAATCGCGACTACTTCGGCATCGACAAGAAACTGCTGATGGGCAAGTACGTGAGTGAGGGCTTTAAGGAAGTGCATTACAATGCGTGGAAGGAAGCCAACCCATCACGCACGGATATCGTCCTCCGCCTCACCGATATGCTCAGCACGCCGGCCCGGTGGCAGAAGGCCGTCATCCACCTCCGTGAGCAAGGTCTCATCGAGAACAGTCCGCGCGACATTGGACAGCTGATCAAGCATGCCCAGCATGACATCGAGAAGGAGGAGGCTGATTTGGTGAGGGACGCACTCTTCTCACACTTCATGCCACAGATCCTCCGTGGGGCAGTGGCGGGCCTCCCACAATGGTACAAAGATCAACTCATGGCCGCTCAGTTTGAGCAGGAAGAAGTCGGTGCTGAGCAATGATGCAAGAAGTTGTCTGTGGTCCAAGTCAGCCAGCTGAGGCAGATGAACTAACGCTGGTGTTCGTCTATGGAACCTTGATGATGGGAGAGCCAAACAACCATCTCCTCGATGACTCTGCTTTCCTCATGGGTGACGAGACCTACCCAGACTACACCATGCTCGACCTCGGCTACTTTCCTGGGGTAGTCACGGGTGGAACGACGACCATCAAGGGTGAGGTGTACCAGGTAGATGCCGATACACTCGAACGGTTGGATCAGCTCGAATCACACCCGATCTTCTACCGCCGTACGAACATCATGCTGAAAAGTGGACGCGATGCCAGCATCTACCTTCTTCAGAAGAAATACCAGGATGCGCTCTATCCGTGCATTCCTACTGGCAATTGGAGGACCCGATGATCAAGACCATTACACTCGACACATTCTTACACCCAACATTGGGATGCGATCCAGAGATCTTCATTTCCCGTCTGACGAGGTCGGGGACGAGTATCGTTACTGGGTCAGAGCGCCTCATCCCGGTGCCTGATAGTCTCACAGTTGCATCAAGTAACACAGTTGTGCGCGATGGTGTGCAAGTGGAACTTCATCCAGCTCCCTCCTCGTGTAGAGCTTACCTCAGTAACCACCTCCAGATCTGTTTTCGTGAGCTGAGGGACATGCTGGCCAAGCATCCAGAGATCTCCGTCAACTTCTCTCAGGTGGTCAAGATGAAGAAGGTTGAGTTGGATCGGCTCAGCGAGGAGTCACGACAACTTGGATGCCTCCCGTCTGAAAATTACCATGGCGCACCAAGTATGGTCGTCAAGGGCCTCGTCACGACCAGGAGTGCCGCCGGGCACATCCACATTGGCTCCTACTTCCTCACCGGGGATCGGCTCAAGCTCGATCCGTTCGTGCCGTTGCTTGACATTCTCGTCGGCAACTTGAGTGTCCTCATCGATCGAGACCCCGATGCCGCCGAGCGGAGGAAGCTCTACGGCCGTGCTGGCGAATACCGATTGCCTCCTCACGGCCTGGAGTATCGGACACTGGGCAACTTCTGGCTTCGATCCTACCCCCTCATGTCGTTCGTGATGGGGATGACGCAGATGGCCTACCAGATGGCACACCTTAACGTGCTGTTCACACACCACTTTTCTCGGGAGCTATGCGAGATTGATAACACCATCCACCACGACATGGCACAGCGGATCATCGCGGCCTCCGACCTCAAGCAGGTCGAGGCGGCCATCAATACCAACGATTTCGATCTGGCGTGGGACAACTATCAACGCATTCGTCCGCTACTGGAGACCATCAGCAGCAAGGTTGGATTGTCACACCATAGTCTGCACCTCTTCGATCACTTCGTGAAGATGGGTATGGACCACTGGTTTACTGATGATCCGATCACACACTGGTGCAACAAGCCAGAGGGACATGGACATGGGTGGGAGGCGTTTCTGCGTGGGACAGTCCAAACAGACATCGAGGAGCAGACGCCAGTCCAGCCCAAGGTCGATATCAACGGGAACATCTAAGGAGACAGCCAATGATTGACGCAACACTGACGGACAATAGTAACAGTGTCATCGCCACCCAACTACGACGTTGTCATCAAGGCATTCGTGTCGATGTCCGCATCGTGCCAGAAGTGGAGGAATTCTTTCAGAAGTGGGGAGGGGGCTTCGCGGAAAACGTCTCCGATCACGGACGCAATTGGATGAGGATCGATGGTGGGCAACCATCCCTCACCGCCTGGTCATTCCGAGATCTCGTACAGGGCGATGACGAACAGCCCAGCTTTTCGCTGTCACATATCGGTGGACCGATGCTGATCCGGCATCAGCTACCGTCGGGCAACTATGCGATGATCCCCAACTTGTCGTTCCTCCGTTTGTGCAATGCCAGTAAGGGCACTGGGGTATCCTTCGTTGCGGATACCATCATGTCACGGACAGAACTTGAGCGCCTCGCAGACAAGATCAAGCGAGCATCGGGACAGTTCTACGAGGAATTCATCAAGCCGGTACATCTTCAGATCTCGGTTCACGTCAGGTCTGGTGGGGTCTAGATGAGGCGATCATGACAAAAAGAATCGGCCTAAAGAATCGTATCAGGGCGGTCGGCGTGGAACTTGAGGGCGGCTGGACTGAAGTCAAGGGTATTAACGTCATCCACGATGGTAGTGTCATCATTCCTCTTCCAAAGGCGCCACACAAACCAGCGCGGCTTCAGGATCTTCCGGCATACGAGAGGTTGCATGCCAAGTATCTCAAGGACTATCCTCACTACATCGGTGAGGTTCCCAGTCCTCCATTGGTCATCAGTGAAGTGGATGACTTCATCAACAACTCCTATCCGAGTTACACGAACGCGACATGTGGCCTTCACGTGCATATGTCCTTCTTCCACAAGATGAACTACCAACGGCTCCTCACACCGGACTACACTACGACCATGATCAAGGGCCTCGTGGCATGGGCGGAGAAGGAGAACCTCCCAGAGAAACATCCCATCTGGGAGAGGCTGAAGGACGCGAATCATGCCCACTGTGCCCACGTTTTCCTCGGCGATGAGCAGGTTCGGCAAACGAAGAAGGACTACAATAGCCGAGGCAAGCCACACAGCCGTTATACGGCCATTAACTACTGTTTCGGACAGCATGGCACCGTTGAATGCCGCTTGCTCCCGATGATGGAAACAGCGGAGCAGGCCTCGCGTGCCGTGCATGAGGTTATCACGATCACGAACCGTTTCCTCTCGAAGATCCGCGAGCGGGAGAAGAAATACACCGCGACGGTCACCCGTCGTAACACAGTACTCGAACACTTTGATGTTGTGGTATAGGAGGAGCTGCTCATGTGTGTCATCATGGTTGTGAACAAGGACGTGCGCCCAAGTGATGAGATGATCTCACAGGCGTTTGCGGCGAACAAGTTTGGCGCGGGAGCCGCCTGGCGTGATGCGGGGATGGTCCACTGGAAGAAGGGCATGAAGGAGGATGAGATCCAAGATGTCAACAGGATACTGCCATTCCCCTACGTGCTCCACTTTCGTGTGCCGAGCAGTGGAACATCTGTCATCCCAAACATGTGCCACCCCTTTCCGATTACACGGACGGTCCCACTCGCGCTGGAGGGAAAGATCAAGGGAATGGTCCTCTTCCACAACGGCTTTTGGGCAGGGTGGAAGCAGGAGATCAAGACCGCCGCGTTCCAGGGAGGCTATAAGATCCCCACAGGAGCCTGGTCCGATACGCGAGGACTCGCATGGATTGCGGCTCACGTGGGCAACGGCATCCTCGAATTCATTGACGAGAAGGTCATCGTCTTTGGTCCAGACACCCTCGAGAATTTTGGATCCGGTTGGACCCTTGAGCGTGGTGTGTGGGTCTCGAATACCCACTGGATGCCCAAGATCCATAGCACCACACCAGCCATAACTGTGCAGGGTTACTATGGTAGTGTGCCCGGTCACCACACCGCTGGAGAGAGGGCCACGGGAGGTCCCTCCACGGATGCCACCTTTTGTGGACTCCCTCACCAGACTGCAAGGCCTACTCAGCACGGGCAGGCTGAGCCCAAAGAAGTTCCGCCGACAACTGAGACAACTGCACTCCAAACACGGTCTCGATCAGACCAGGATGCCCTAGCGTCTTTCGAGTGGGCCAGAGGCATCAACAAGAAGGAACGGAGCCACGCCTCACAGGCCCTACCAGCTACATTCTCCGGCAAGTGTCAGGCGTGTACGACAAAGGACGCCGTGTATTTCACCAATGGCAATCGATATTGCTGGGTCTGTTGGGAACAGCTCTCCAAACCCATTGTCGTCGATGCGGAAAAGACCATCGAGGCGAGGGTCGTCCAATCCACATGTAACGCCTGTGGGATCTACCAAGCCTTCCATCGACGCAATGATGACAAGCAGTGGATTTGTCGCCAGTGTTGGATCAAGAGCGGGCGTCCTCCAGTGAAGGGTGCCGTGACGCAAACAGCATCGACACCTGATGACATGCAGCAGGTCCACTAGGAGGAAGAGATGATTAGACTTCACGATATTGATGCTGAGATACTATTAGCCTGGATCCAGCAAGGCGAGGCCGTGCCAGAACCTGTTCGCGGTGTGGTGGCCACGATGGCGGATCAGCTGAGCCATAAGAGTTATGCCAGTGATGCCCTTGAAACCATCAGCAAGATCCTCCGCAACAACGGCCGTAATGGCGTCACAGGTACGAGCCTCGCAGCGCTGAAGACGGCCGTACTCCGACCGAGTGAGATGGTGCGGTTGGCCGCACAACCTCATGTCTCGTGTACATCGTGTGGGATAGCGTTGAGATCAGGAGAGGCAGCATCGTATAACTATGACACTGGATCATTCGTGTGTGCGGCGTGTAACACTCCATCAAGCCTCTCATGCCCGAAGTGCCAACAGTGTGTGTTCATCGATCCAGACAAGCTGAGGCGTCTGGCGACGAATGCGTGTGGCTGTAGTGGAAAGAAGAAGGCAGTACCAGCGGAAGGCCAGACGGGAGTACCAGTAGGCCAGCTTGTGAACCTTGATCAGCCAACATGGGCAACGATTGACAATGCCGCGGCTCGACCAGTAGGAGGAGTGCTGATCGAAGACATCCATACAAACAGAGGCAATAATCCATTTGGTGTCCGTACGGGGCCAGCTCCGGTCGAGGCCAATGCGATGCCAGCAGCAACACGACACAACATGCCTAATCCTCGTCGCGAGCCACCACACCATCAGTGGACTCCTCCCACAGTCCGGGCTGAGGTTGATCCTAATATGCACATGAACGAGCAGGATGATGTGGCTTGGATGATACGGAGAACAGGAGTGGTTGGTCAAGACCCAACTCCTCCCGCTCCAGATCCTATGGCCATCCCGGCGTATCGTCTTGACAACGACGGAGGGAATACCTAAATGGACTTCACTGAGTTTGAGCGGCGCCACGAACAGGAGCAGAAACGTGCTGAGGATGATGCGACAACGACACCAGCGGAGGTCGAGACCACCACAGCACTGACTATCGAGATCGACAACCGTGAAGATGAGCTGATTGAGGCTCTTGAACTCATGGAGAAGACAGTCGAGGTGTTGGACATCGTCATTGAGGACAACCCCTACATGTTGCCTGAGTGGATGCTGAAAGTCCTCACTGACCAGCGTCTTGATCTCTTCATCTTCACGGACGATTATGTCATTTCGGAAAAGGTGGAGGATTGATGATTTGGATCTACCGCACAGCAGCTTCTGACGGCGCGCGCGCCTTGGTTGATGCGCTTGAAGCTGTTGGAGGACGCCGGCTTCGGGAGTTGACACCACGAACGATGAGGCGTATCAAGGCTGGTGATGCCGTTGTGTGTTGGGGGGCAACGGTATATCAGACCATCCCAGGCATCAAGATCATCAACAATACGAGCCTCAAGCGCAAGTGGACTGACATCGGTATCCTTACAGCAGCTGGTATTCGAACCATGACGGCTGCCCAAGAGCAGCCAGAGGCCCCATCTGGGACGGTGTGGCTTCCACGTATGAACAATCATGTAGGTGGGAATGATCTCCTCACGCCACCGGCTCGCCCAGACTTTTGGGTGAGGAAGGAGAACATCGTCCGCGAGTTCCGCGTGCATTCCTTCCTCGGCCGCTCGATCCGCGCGGCGGTGAAGGTGGTGAGGGATGGGATGAAGATGGGAGGTGCGGTAGGGGACATGGATGATCCGAGGCCTGCATGTCATCCATGGATTCGAAGTTGGGATGGAGGGTGGCGTCTTAGCTATGCTGATGGGGCAGTCAAGCAGGCACATCGCAATATTGCACACGCCGCCGTGAAGGCACTGGGGTTGGACTTTGGGGCTGTAGACATTGGGCAGCTTGCGGATCGGACACTCCTGGTGCTGGAGGTCAATCGAGCGCCTGGGATCGAGGCGGGAACCATTGAGGCCTACGCGAAGGCGGTCAGGCTGTGGGTAGAGGAGGGACGTTAAGTGTATATTGGTGATCTAGAGTGCAGTCTCTGAGCTTTGTGAGATCAACGCGCTTGGACCTGGTTTAACACTCAATAGATTTCTCGAACGCCTAGACGACATAGCTGATGGACAGGAGGCCTTCTTCATCTTTACAGATATCGCTCCATACCGATATGGAATACGTCCGGCAAAGTTGATCCGTAACGCACGGCTTGGATCGATCAAGACGAGTGAACCTCGTCTGAACCCAAGAAGCACTCACATTGTCAAAATCTGGACATGGGCTGTCAATCGAGGTAAACTGTGCAGGATGCAAGAGAAGCTCAATACGTAGTCGTCTGGTCAGGGAGGGATGAACTGCTCCCACCGAGGCCGGAGCGGAGAGATCCACTCATCTCATCCATGGCAGAGGATGATGATGATCAACCCAAGCGTCGTTACAACAAAACAGGTAAACACACAAGCGACCGCCCACGGGTAGATGGCGGATTGCATGAGGAGATGAAGTAATGGAACAGATGACGATTAACTAACAGATTATCGCGACACTCATCAGGATCGAAGCGAGGCTGGATGATCTCATGGATACCGTTGAGAAGATCGATGAGGCGGTCAGGGATCTTGAGCTTGACTCGATCAGTCGTGAAGAACTCTGATTGTGTCAGCCGCCCATAGGGATGGCATGGAGCCTCATGCCCTGAGCCGACGTGCCTGAGCCCGGAGGGCGGAAGGCACGAGTGCTCGGCCTCCCTGACGATTGGTTTTGTGTGTCGGCTTCGATGTCTCTTATATAGAGAAGTTGACACGGAGGGCGGTTGTGGCACTAAGTCGTTGATTCTAAAGGGAAAAGTGCTGTGTCAACACAGATTTGCACTTTCAAAAGTCAAGTCCTTTGTTTTCAACAACTTGCAGCCGTGTCATGCCTGTGTCATTGGGGTTTTTGCGTGTTTCGTCAGAAATGCACACCGTTACACGACAACCATGTAGGAAGCCCCAGGAACGCTTCAGAGGGGTAGAGAAGGGGTAAGTATGGAGAACTTCGAGCTCGTTGAACCTGAGTCACGTGGTGAGGTTCTGGAGCCTATCCAGGACCAGCCAGAATTGTGGATGGAACTGGACTGCTCTGGTGAGTGGGATGAAGGTGGGGAGGCATGAACATCTTCATCCTCGAAAACAGTTCACACAGGATTGCACAGTTTCTAGGCACTTTACACAAGCACGACGTCACATTGTGCAGCACCTATGAGGCAGCCATCGAGAGCTGGAAACCCCCCTACGATCTCATGCTCCTCGATCACGATCTCGGCGGGCATCAGTTCGTGTCATCAGATGGAGAGGAGATGACAGGAGCCCACTTTGCAACGTGGCTCATCACCAATCCAAACGCTGGTCCACTGCCTCCCACGATTGTGCATTCCTACAACCTGAATGGGGCCAAACGCATCCAAGCCATCCTACAGGATGCGGGTGTCGGTGTCATCCGGGAGCCATTCGGACCCAACCTCATCAAATTCCTGGAGAAACAGTGAGAACTTTTCACCTCGATCGCAAGGTTGATATGTCGATGGTCAGCGGAACGGGACGTGTCGCGGAGGGCGTGGAGTTCTCCGATGGCCAGTGCATCATCCATTGGCTCACGAAGATGCACTCCATTGGCATCTACGAGAATGTCCAGACCTTGATCGATGTGCATGGCCATGAGGGACAGACGGTTGTGACGTGGGATCGAAAACCACGTGTTACAACAGCGGGAGTATTTTTGCCGGAGTGCTTAGTCTGTGGCCACTCGGCGACTGAGCACAACGGACAGTTACCACTACCATGCACACACTGTGGCTCACAGGAGGGTGATGGTCCCTGTATGTGTAACGGTTATGCCCGTCTATGACGTCCGCTACAATGAGTACCCCCTCTGTCCAAAGTGTGGGCAGAGGTGGCAACTCATAGACTGGGCCTGTGCCTTGCATCGCCTCTCCTGTGGAGCCATAGAGGTGCCAGAAAAAGAAAAGGCCCTCATTGTGTCGAGGGCCTTGGAACGGGGTCAGGTTGTGTATTGGCGCTAGATGAGTTCTATCTTATCGACGAGTCGCAATCCCTGACGGCGGAGGATCGACATGCACGCTTCCTCAGACTTAGAGATAAGTGGTGCCAATGCGCGCGCCTTCCTACGCATGCTCGGAATGGCTGTGTCCGCGAGCACGGATGCAATCGCATCCTTATGCTCATCAGGATCGGGCATCCAGATCAGCGTGTCTCCTACATCCTTCCGGAGGATCTTGATATTGCCCTCCTCGATGTTCCGACCTGCGTAGTAGAGCCGACTCTTGGTCAGACGCATGATGCCATCCATCTCACCAACCACACTTGTTGACCCTCGGTGGTCAGCCATGATATCCTTCTCGACATCGAGGCTCGGCTTTCGATCGTGGCTGATGATGATCACGGCCGCAGGATGGCAAGCCTTGATGAGGCTCGACATGACGTTCGACATGGCCGTGGAGTCATTCTCATTCCCCGTATGGATCTTGCGGAGCGTGTCGATGATGACGGCCACGACCGGCATATGTTGGCGGATGATGGCCGTAAGATAGGCCGCATGCGTTGGTTGGAGGATGTCAAAGGGAAAGTGCGCGAGAGTTTCACGGTCGGCAATCTTCATGAGGTCATCATTGAAGGTATAGCCATGCCGCTCAAAAGCTTGAAGACGGAGTGCCCATGTTGAGCGAGGGGTATCTACCTGAAGAAACAAGACACGGCCATGCTTGCCAATGGGGAAGCCCATCCAATCATCAGCGCCTCCGGCAATGGCGTGGCCGAGCTGGAGGGCTATTGCGCTTTTGCCGGTCTTGGCCGGGCTGTAAATCAGGCCGGCACCAGAGAGTGGAATAAGTGGATTGAGTAACCAGGTCGAGGCGTCCCTTGGCAGAGACAGGTAATCGTGGACACCCAAAAAGCCGGGACGAAAGTCTTCAGCCATAAACCTCCAAACAATGCACGACCGGAATGGCATGTGCAGCCCAACGACGGTGACAGAGAAGTCGGTGTCGTGGGTCGGAGGCGTGAGCCCATACGCCGTGGGCACGATTCAGTTTTTGTGGAGTTCAACGAGCCTACCATGAAGGAGGAGGATTGTCAATGGCAAGACGCACAGTGACCGACGATCAGGTGAAGGCATTCAAAGATGAGATTGTGGCGGTCTGCCAAAAGTATGGCCTCTACTTTGATTACTACTACATCCATTACGACGAGTATGAGCATAAAAGCGGTCTTGAGATTTGCCCGCTGAAGCATGCCTATGATCTGAGCGGCATAGGGGCAGCCCGGCTGAATCAATGAAGTCTGACCTACTCGCCACGTTCCGCGCTCAACCGGAGGCCGGATCACGCCTCTACTATACCGTGCGAATCTTCGCGTCGCGAGCGGCGGCGCGGCGCTGGAAGCGAGACTACTTTCCGAGCGATGCGCTCGCCATGTGCGGACGCTATGTGAATGGGCAGAACCAACCAGATCGGAGTACGCCCGAAATCGGTCACCTACTGTTTCTAAAGAGGCACCTGAAGGCCAGTGTCTTTGCCCATGAATGCGTCCATGCGGCACTGGGGTGGATGGATCGGATTGGCATCATGTCATACGGGAAGACTCGAACAAAGGTAGATGAGGAGCGCTTCTGCTATGCAATTGGGCGCATGGTGCAGAGGATTGGTAATGAGTGCATGAGGAGAGGGCTGCTCAAATGACGCAAAGGTGTGATGCCTGTGCGAAACCCGTGAATGAGCGGGAGAATTACACACTCTATCACAACCCCCTCCGGCGCTCAATGGCGCTGTGGGCGTAGCTTTTGATCTCTGCTCGGTGTCCTGCCTCGTCGAGTTGGTGTGGAAGCTGAAGGAGAGTCAGGAGAAGTTGTCGAAGTCGAAGGTTGACAATCCGGCCATCGGCGCGGTATAATTTTGACTCCCCCACCAACTTCCATCCCACAGGAGGCATTATTGTCTGTTGTCATGTTTTGCTTTATCGGCATCATGCTCATCTCGACCATCATGCGAGGTAACAACCTCACACCAAGGAACTAGGTTCGTCATGTCTGACATCTTCTTCACTAGCGATACACACTTCAGTCACACCAACACGTGGGCGCTGTTCAAGACTGAAGATGGCTTGCCTCTCCGTCCCTTCACATCGACGGAGGAGATGGATGAGTTCATGATCGAACAGTGGAATAAGACCGTGAAGCCGTCAGCACATGTGTACCATCTCGGCGATATCTCCATGAAGCGCCCACGCCTCGTGGATCACGTCCTCAAACGCCTGAATGGGCACAAGCGCCTCATCCGGGGCAACCACGACATCTTCCACACCAAGGAATACCTCGAATACTTCGATGAGATCTATGGCATCCGCGTCATGGATAACATCATCTTCACACATATACCCATACACCCCACCTCAGCTGGGCGGTTCTCAGCCAATGTGCATGGGCATATTCACAACCCAGGGCCGAATCTTCCGGCAGTCGTGAGGCTTGGACATGATGGGAAGTTCTTGCCAGACATGCCCTACATCAACATCACGGTTGAACACACGAACTATCGACCCATCAATCTCGCTGAGGTCAAGGAGTTAATCAAGAAAGCACTGGCATGTTCGGCGTAGGCGGCTGGTTTGGCAATAGCACGTTGCATGACTGGTACATGAAACTACAGTGTGAGGCCATGTTCAGAGATCTGATGGAGGTTGAGATGCAATCACTGGAAGCGCGAACAGCACGTGAACAGGAGCAGGTGAGACTCAAGGTCACGCTCATTCGTGGGGATGGGCGCTATGAGCGCCACTGCGAACATGGCGTCGGCCACACCGTTGGGCATCTGAGGGGCCATGTCAACAGTCGGTGGGAGTGGGTGCATGGGTGCGATGGCTGCTGCGAGGACTACGAGAAGCAGGAGGGCGGGGATGAGGAAGCATGAACGGGAGGCGAAAGCCGATGCCATGCGAGAGGCGGACTTCTGGGTGATCACCACCGGCCACGAGAAGCCCCCTCAAGGACATCAGAAGAGTGTCCAGATGCTCAAACGTATCCTAGCAGGACAGGATGGTAGAGATGAAGAAGCGTGATCGTGACGACATCAAGCTCATGATCGATGATGAGGGATTTGATTCTGGTCTGATAGACAGCTGGGCTCGATTCGAGGTTGATGACGATCCACAATTCAACGAACTCAGAACGGCCTATCTTCAGGCTGAGAAGGACTTCTGGGCCTACATCGAGGAGCCTGAATGACACACCAGCCAAGGCTATTTGATCGATCTCGTGTGGTCGCTGACTGGGACTGCAAGCGCAAGCGTTACCTCGGCTACGAGTATGGTGGGAAGGGCCTTGCTGGTGAGACGCTCGCCCTCGAACTCTACATGGGGATCGTCATCCATGATGCGATGTCTGCCATTGCCAGAGGCTTCAACATCGACGAGATTGCCATTGCCGCACAGGCTCAGATGCTAGAGGCGCTCCGCGGTGCAGACACAACTGGCACCGACCCTGAAACCTACGCCCAGGAGCAAGCCGCACTCGTCGAGGGCCTAATTCGCGGCTTCTACAAGCACATGTGGCCCAAGATCCAGGTCCAATACAAGGTGATCCTCGTCGAACAGGAGATGCTCCTCCCAATTGTGCCAGTTGATAAGGGTATCATCGGGATGGAGAATCCTGATCTCGGATTCATGTCAAAGCCCGATCTCCTCCTCGATGACGCGAACAACGATCTCTGGTATCTCGAATACAAGTCCACGTCCTCGGTGAAGGATGACTGGATCAACAGCTGGACGACGGCGGTCCAGGTGCATTCGTCGATCAAGGCAGCCGAGCATGTGCTTGGACGACAGGTGGCTGGAGTCATCATCCAAGGCCTCTATAAGGGCTACTGTCTGGCTCCTGGCACCCAAGTCCTTACAAACGATCTTCGATACGTGAATGCAGGGGACATCAAGGTTGGTGAGACGCTGGCTGGGTTTGAAGAAATACCACAGCGTCTGGAGAGTGGAAAAACTCGCACGCGACAATGGAAAACAGCAACAGTAACCGGCACTGGTCGTGCCCAACTGCCATCATATAGACTTACATTTGAAGATGGCACGCAAGTTGTATGTTCCGATCAACACCAATGGCTTACTGCATGGCGAACTGAAGGTTCTGGCGTTGCGGAATGGACAACCACAGAGGACTTGGTGCCCTGGAGTAATAACTACGAGAAGGGACATCGTGTGCTGCGTATTGCACCCAATCGACATGACATTGGGACTACGCCCATCTCTCCTAGAGAGTGGGGTTATTTGGGCGGTATTCTTGATGGCGAAGGGCACCTAGCCCAAACCAAGACCAAGTCAGGTTATTGGTTAACACATATGGCCATCTCTCAGAAGCCTGGCCTGGTTCTTGGCACGACCGTGGGTCTACTGGCCCACGCAGGTATCAAACATAGTGTGCTTGGCAAGGGTACTACGGACGTGAAAACTGTGATGATTAGCGACAGGCGTGACATCATGCGCCTGTTAGTGGGATCAAACCCAGTGCGTTTATCGGGGAAGTTTTCATTTGACAAGCTTGGAGGTATGAACAATTACGAACGCCCAGTAAAGCTTGTATCAAAGGAGTTCCTGGGCATAAAGGAAGTGGTTACACTGAGCACCAGCACTGGAACACTCGTAGCAGAAGGCCTAGCAACCCACAACAGCAGCTATGGGAAGCAGAACTCGCCCTTCTGTTATGGTTACATGCGCCCAGGCAACCCTCCCTTCTCGCAAGAGGAGTGGCTCCACGAGTACAAGGCCGGCTTCAAACGCTTTCCCATCTGGGAGCGTGAGGGGGGTGTGAAGCAGTGGGTGGAGGAGATGTCGGATGAACAACTCGCAGCACAGTTTCCTCAAACAGCACCCATCTTCATCAAGCGTGACCTCGTGGACGCCTTCTTCCGGCAGACTGAGACGAGGGAGCTGGAGATTGCCAGCGCCGTGGAGATCATCAACGTGACGGATGAGTATGGAGGGAGCCCAGAGAGTCGGCAGGAACTCCTCGACACCGTCTTCCCGCAGAACTTTGCCAAGTGCCAGCCTGGTTGGGGGAAGCCATGCCCATTCCGAAAGATCTGTCATGGCCCGCCAAATGTCGATCCGTTGAAGCTGGGATTTACGTGGAGAACTCCTCATCACCAACCAGAGGTTGATCAGTGGCAAGAAGCAGAAACACAGAAGACGTAGTCACGACATCTCCAATGATCTGGGGTTGCCTCGAGTGTGGGTGGAAGTACGAGCCATCACTGATCATGGGCATTCATCGAGTGCCTGTCAGTTGCCCCATCTGTGATGCCAGGCGCATTCGTGGGATGCGGCAAGAGGCATGGGATGTGCATGAGGAGACTGAAGATACTGAGTCGCCGGCAGGGGCTTGACAATCGACCGAATCCGCGATACCATCGTGAATCCCAACCACGATAGTCAACCACGCCGCTACGAATGAGCGGCCACTGGAGTCATCATTGAGCGAAAAAACACAGACGATTCTCCTCTACGGACGCACCAACGCCGGCAAGACCCCTCAAATCGGCGTCCTCGCCGAGCACGTCTTCAAGACGACGGGCAAGAAGACCCGCATCTACACCGCTGACAAAGGAGGCACCAAGACGATTCAACCCTACATCGAGCTCGGGATCATCGAGCCCGTTGAGATGGGTGAGACGGATCCGTGGATCTTCCTCCACAACGCGGTGAGGGGCCGGGTGCGTAATGGTGGGGGAAAGTGGTACGCCACCAACAACGATCACATTGGATTCTTTGCTTTCGAGAGTCTCCGGGCCTTTGCTGAGGCACTGATGATGAACATGGCGCAGAAAGCTGCGGCGGGTATCAACATTGGTGGAGGGGCCAACATCTCCTTCGCCGTCTCCGGTGATGGCGAGACACTCAAAATCAGTGGTTCCAACATGGCACACTTCGGTGTGGCCCAGAGTCGGATGACTGAGGAAGTCTGGGAGAGCCAGAAACTGAGTGCTCAGTATGTCATGTGGACGAGCACCGTCAGCAAAGAAGACGACACCACATCGTCTGGAAAGGTCTTGGGGCCTGATGTCATTGGAAAGGCACTCACCGCAGAGGTGCCGCGGTGGTTTGACTACACCTTCAGGATCGATGTCCTCCCGGCTCAGGGCGGTAAGGGGGAACGTCATCTCCTCTATCTCGGCAGCCATGTTGACGTGGGTGCTGGTAATGCAGCTGGCTTGGGCAACATTCGTCGCCCGCTTGATGCGCCAGAACTGAAGACGCACATTATTGAGCCGGCCAACATCGTCACCGCCCTCACGTTGCTTGGTGATGGTCACCAGTCTGCCACGGATGTGATTCGGAAGAGGTTGAACATTCAGACAGGAGTCGCGAAGTAATGTTCTGGTGGTGCTGTCGCTGGTGTCATCACTGGAACTATGGCAATGGTGCCATGTCTGAGCAATGCGCTCCGTGTGGGAAGGAGTCGTAGATGCCATGCTTCAGAAAGAAACCCGTCACCATCTTCGCAGAGCAGCTCACCGATGAGCATGTGCCAGCTGGTGTCTGCTTTGGTTACCCACCCGAAGTGGGTGGCACACCCCTCAATCACAAACATTGGGTGCAAACCCTCGAAGGCCCTATGATTGCATCAAACGGAGATTGGATCATCACTGGGGTGAAAGGCGAAAAGTATCCGTGCCGAGATGATATTTTTTCCCTTACATACGAGCCGGCCCCAGCTCCAATGCATATCACGAGGGTTGACCAAGAGCCGGCTCGTAATGAATGCACGGACGTTCGATGCGTCTGATGGAATAGACCGAGGTGGGGAGTAGGCCAAAGGCTAGCCGCCTGCTTTGGGAGCAGGACATTAAGCGAGTTCGATTCTCGCCTCCCCAACGCGGACATGGTGTTCAACGGACAAGCACGTCGGTCTTCCAAACCGAAGGTGGGGGTTCGATTCCCCCCGTCCGCTCCAAGATGGAGACATAGACCAACGGTGGGTCAGCTGTCTTGAAAACAGTCACCCCTTAGACGGGATGGAGGTTCAAGTCCTTCTGTCTCCGCCACATGAACGAATATGGCTAACTTTTGGGTGTTTGTTGATGCAACAAGCGAAGACGGTTGTTGGGAATGGCAAGGACACATCTTTCCAACAGGCTACGGCTGTTACCACGTTGGCGGAAAGACCAAGCGAGCCCACAGAATAGCGTGGGAACTTGTGTACGGGCCAATTCCTGGTGGGATGCAGGTTTGTCATACCTGCGATAACAGGTGCTGCGTAAAGCCAACACATCTGTTCGTCGGCACCAAGTCCGACAACTTCAGAGACGCAATTAAGAAGGGTAGGTGGACAGAGAAGCTTCAACAGCTTCATAAAAGCAACAGGAAGCTATCTGATAGTCAGGAGGCAGATATTGTAAGATGCTACAGTGAAGGTGTTTCTAGACGAGATCTTGCTGCGCAGCACAATGTTGCCTGGCATACGATTGCACGTATAACAAGGAGAGTATGAATGGCCGATATCAGCGCCCTCGGGGCACTTTTGGAATCAGAACCGTTGGACATGTCGATTTACCGTGATGCGAATGAGCGTCCCTCGCTTCCGGGCAAGGGACGGTATCACTTTCGCGCCCCGGAATCCTTTCCCACAGAGGCCTTCGGTCGCACTAAGGCTGGCAGCCTGTCCGCCCAGGTTGATCCGACGATTATGGGACCCACCAATGAGGGCTTCGTGGTCAAGTACACCAAGGTCAGCGCCAAGACCTTCAAGCGTGGTGGCGTGACGGTGAGTCAGTTCGGAGACTACCTCCGAGCCTGTGGCATCAAGACGAATGTGGGTGGGAGCCCGCAGGAATTGGCTGATGCGATCGAGCGCACGGCGAATCTGACGTTCGAGGCCGATGGTGACTGGCGCCTCTACGAGAAGGGCACCGGCTACGTGCTGGAGGGCATGGAGAACTTCCCATCCGATGGGAATGGTGGTTACATTCCGTTCATTGACTCGCCGAGTCAGAAGGATCCCAACACGGGTGATCCGATGAAGCTGCGTGCGAATTTCGTGATCACGCGGTTCGTCGCCGCGCAGTAAGTGGCCACAGAGTCCAGTGAAATCTCTGGAAGCCGGTTGAAGGCTGGATAACGCCGGACAACACTGAGCTGTGGGTGGGGAGGGCGCATCTCCCCACTCACTTCTATCCACACACATTCATCCCCGATCTTCTAGGCCTCTCAGGCCAAGGATACCAATGAATTCAGATAGTATTCATGAAGTTGAGATTAACGGATCGCGTATCCAGGATCTCATCGAGACCAAGTTACTGCCATCGCTGGCAGGGGTCGAGGTCGATCACGCGATTCTGGCGATGCTCACGATGATTGTACTCCTCGCGAAGCCTACTGTCTCGCTGGATCTGCTCCAGAAGACGGTCATGAGCGTGTCGCAGTACATCGTGCTCAGCCTCGCTGATACACAGACGATGGCTCAGGCCTAATGGCATACCTCGGACTTGAAACCATCAGACGAGGTAACACAGCAGCCTGTGTCCAAGACATTTTCCAACTCCACTTCCCAGACGCCAAGACGGTCCTCGACTGCACCTACGGCGCTGGTCGATTCTGGCACTGGCCCCACAATCTGGAGGTAACAGGTGTCGATATTGATCCTCCTGGTCCTGTTGGTCTTGTTGCTGATTACAGGCATCTTCCTTTTGGTCCTGGTCAGTTTGATGTCATGTGTTTCGATCCGATGTTCATCTTCAGCAAAGGGATTAGGAGAGTCATCGGCACGAAGCGCTTCTTCATGGGCGCGGAAGCCGGATTGCCTGAGGATCGACAGCACTCAACCACATCGCTGTGCATGCCCAAGAATCCCAAGGATCTCCTCGCTCACTACCGGCGCATCTTCGAGCAACGGCACATTGCCACTAAAGGGCTGATCCTCAAGGGTCAGGACCTCATCGTCTCAAAGCCTGACTGGTGGTCATTTCATGTGTATGAGCTGGCGAAGGAGATGGGTCTTGGAGAGCCGAAGGATATCCTCATCCAGCACTCGCCCGCCAGCCGGATGAAGGACCCGAGGTGGAAGAATCAGTACCACTTCAGGCGGGCACATTGTTTGTATCTGGTGTATAAATGGTAAGACACAAAAACAAGCTTGTCACCGACGATGATGGACATTGGTACATCATTCCAGCCATCATGGAAGACGCCTTCACGGAGTGGCTGAATGATCTGGATCTGGACGACTTTGATGATGTCCCTACATTTTGTAGGTGCATCGATGGTCCGCACGTCCTCACATTCGATGACTACGATGCAAACGAATAACTGGACAACCATCAAGCCGGGTAAGTGGAAATGCCCCAAGTGTCGGAAATGGGTCCGAGAGACCATCACCATCGCCTGCAAGGCCTGCCGGAGGATCAGTGAGCCTACCCAAACCTAATTCGTGTTCGGGCTGCATGTTGAGCTGCCTCCCATGGGGTAACAATCACGGCTTCGTACCAGCGTCGGGCGAAGGCACGTCTGGCGTCCTCATTGTAGCGGAGGCAGCTGGGGCTGATGAGACCGAAGCGGGGATGCCCATGGTGGGGAAGGCTGGGCACTACTTGTTCCAACAGCTGGCGAGGGTGGGACTGGAGCGGGACATGTTCCGCATCCACAACGTCCTATCTTGTCAACCGCCGGGGAACAAGATCGTCAAGATGCCATACGAGGCGGCAGCGATTGCCCACTGCGCCCCCAACCTCGATGCGACCATCGCGGACATGAAGGATCGATGCCGTCGGTGGGGGAAGACGTTGGTCATCCTCACCCTCGGCCGTATTGCGTTCAAGCGCATCATGGGCTTTGCGGAAGGCCATCCCGTGATGCGGGCTGACTACCAATGCTATCCACACTGGCATGAGACGTATCAGGCGTGGGTCATTGCGGCAGACCATCCAGCGTATCTCATGCGTGGGAAGAGTGATCTCGTCCCGATTCTCCAGTTCGCCGCCCAACGCGCGGTGGAGATTGCCACAGATGGATTGGTGCTCGATGTGCCGACGTACATTGAGGATCCATCTCCAGCCACGTTTGCCCAGTGGATGGCCGATTTCGAGAAGGCGTGGCGTGAGGATCCCGACAACATCGTCCTCAGCTACGACATCGAAACGCCCTACAAGAGTGGCAAAGATGAGGAAGCCGTCGCGAGAGAGGACGATGATGACTATACGATCCTACGCTGCTCATTTGCGTATCGCGCTGGGGAGGCGATCTCCGTTCAGTGGCGTGCAGAGCAGATGGCCAACCTGGAGTACCTATTTTCACTCCCTTGCACCCTGGTTGGATGGAATCTTGCTTATGATAGCCCTCGCGTACGTGCTCAGCTTCCGATAGCGGGGACGGAGGTGGACGCCATGCTGGCCTGGCATGTGCTCAATTCTGCCCTACCGAAGGGGCTGGGATTCGTCACGCCCTTCTACGCCAAACAGTCGCTCATGTGGAAGCACCTGGCTGAGGGGAAGCCGGCCTACTACAACGCGGCTGATGCGGACATGGCCCTACGGAACTACCTGGGTATCAAGCAGGACCTCATCAAGAATCGTCTCTGGGATGTCTTCCGGCGCCACGTCGTCAAGCTCAATGAAGCCCTGAGCTTTATGAGTGGGAAGGGTGTCCTTCAGGATGCTGCGGCTCGGAAGGCGGCTGAGGTTCGTCTGGTGGCCCTCATGGAGCAGGTTAAGATTGATATGGATCGGGCCGTGCCAACGGATGCACGGAGGCTGAAGGTCTACAAAAAGACGCCCAAGAATGTGGAGGGGATGGTTCAGGTCGATGGAACTGTCAAGACTACTCGATGCGTCGGATGTGCAGCTCTTGGCGTTAAGGCAACACATTTTAAGTCTGTGGGCGCAAAAAGACTTAAGCAGGGAGACCCTGAAAACCCTTGCGAGGGACTATCATCGGATAAGATCGATATTGCAACAGCGCTCTGGGCTAAGCCACTCGACTTCAAGGTGAGCAAAGTCAGCCTCCTGAACTACCAGAAGACGTTCGGGCATGAGTCGATCATCAATCGACGTGAGTCGAAGGTGACGTTTGATGAGAATGCGCTGAAGACGTTGATGGCGCAGTATCCGAATGATCCACTCTATCCCTTGATTGGGAGGCATCGTGAATACCAGAAATTGCTGTCCACCTATGTTGGCGTGGAACAACCGGACGGACGTATCAGAGGCGGATTGCCGATCGGCAAGGACGAACGGGTACACACCACCTTTTCCCATAACCCTTCGACTCTACGACTTGCGTCACAGAATCCGAATCTTCAGAACCTTCCACGGCCAGGGAAGAATGCCGACGATCTCGCATCCCTGGTGAGGAATTTCTTTGTCGCGGCCCCTGGGCATGTGCTGGTCGCGAGGGACTTCAGCGGCATTGAGGCCGTGTTGGTGGGGTATGAAGCACGGTCAGCTCGATACATTCGGCTGGCCAAGCTCGATGTGCATAGCTTCTACACCGCCTACGCACTCAATCAGCTTGATGGACGAGTCAGCGCGAATGACCTTCCTGACCTCAGCTGGGATGATGCACGCCTGACAAAGCGGCTGAGTGAGATCAAGTCTGAGTTCAAGCACGACCGCAATTCCCTCTACAAGCACTTAACGCACGCCATCAACTTCGGGCAGGGTCCAAAGGGGGCGCAGGAGAAGATCTACAAGGAGACGGACATCATCCAGCCATTGAACACCATTGCGACGGTGATGGGCATCTACAAGGAACTCTTCCCTGAGATCCCCAAGTGGCACCATGATGTGAGGCTTCAGGCTGATCGTGATGGATATCTGCGGAATGCCTTCGGCTACGTCATGCGGTTCAACAAGGTCTTCTCGTGGAAGAAGGTTGGAAAGAAGTGGGACCAGATTCCGGGTGATGATGCTCAGCGGGTGCTGGCAGCCAAACCACAGTCAAATGCGGCGGGGATCATCAAGGAATCGATCCTCCGGCTCTACTTTGATCGCTTTGAGGATGCGGGACAGTATTTGAGGCTCCAGGTGCATGACGAGAACTTCATGGAAGTCCCAATGGAGTTGGCCACGCATGTCGATCAGGTGATGCAGGAAGAGATGGAGCGTCCCGTGCCTGAGTTGAAGCTCCCAGCATCCTGGGGCATGGGTGAATACCTCTCCATTGGGACTGAGGGGAAGATTGGCGCTCGCTGGGGTGAAATGAAATAGAGAGGTGGTCTAATGTTGGTCTGCCATTGTGATCGGTGCGATGAACCAGATCCCCACTGTGAGCATGGGGTGAGTACATATGACACCGACTGTGTCAAATGTGAAGGAGAGACGCTGAGTATGGGAAACGAGAAAGTCTGTAAGGTTTGTAGCAAGTCTTTTGCCGTAAGAGCAACCAAGCTCCACGATAAAAGCCGTCCAAGTCGGGGTTCCTTCTGTCGTTCACCTTGTCGAGCAAAAAGGCAGCCATTCAGCGGAGCGTCAGTTTACACCAAAGCCTGAGAAGTGGGAAGACAGACATAAATTCGAGCAGTCGTATGATTACTGCTTGGAGAGAGGTTGGCAATAGGCTATGACGAAACACTACTGCGATCGTTGTAAGGATGAGCTTTACGGCGTCGGGGACTCTGGCAGAGTGACATTGCCGGGGATGGGCAGTGATGTTGATCTATGCTCGGTATGTAAGGATCGTCTCAAGTACTGGCTCAGAAAATTCATGAAGAGGGAGGCCTAAGTGGAAGAGTCAATCATGATCTATCTCGCAGCGCCGTGGGTAGACCGGGAACTCGCCAAGACGGTTCGCAGTCAGTTTGAAGCCGCTGGTATCGTGGTCAATAGCCGCTGGCTTGACATTGAAGACACGCCACTCGAAGAGATCAGCCTTCCCGAACGGCGCTATCGGGCCATGATTGATATCGAGGATGTCTTGAATTCGAGCATTCTGGTCCTCCTTAACACCAAGATCTCAGAAGGTAAGTCTGTCGAGACTGGTATTGCTATTGCGACTGGGAAGGGCATCGTCATCGTGGGGAAGCCGAGTAACGTCTTCCACTACCTGAACATCCCGCTGGTGGAAACGGTTGAGGAAGCGATTGATGTGGTCAAGCACTATCCCTGGACCGCGAGCCAGCTCCAGAATTCCGTGTTCATGACTGAAGAGGCAGAATCGAAGATTGTGCTGGCCAATGGCTAATATCAGCACCCCACGAGTGCATGAGGCCATTGAGTGGCTCAAGCAACATTTCATGACCAACTTCGGTCTCTGGACAAAGAGGGTTGAGCACTCGAAGATCAACAATGACTGGATCTTCTATGACGAACAGGGTGAACTGATCATGCGTGTGGCGGATGACATCATGGATCGGATCATCCTCGTCTTGGAGAAGAGGGAGTGGTTGTTGGATCCGGCGACGTTGCTTGAGGAATACAAAGAAGAGGGGGAGGATGGGGCATGAACGAGTTCACCATCAAGGATAGTGGGAAGAGGCAAGAATTTAGTGGTGGCATGGTCCGCGACACTCAGGATGGAAAGATTGATTGGTGGCGCGTGCGGGTGGGTCCGATGCTCAAGCGGTGGGCCATCCACATGACGAAGGGAGCCACAAAGTATCCTGACGTGACGGCTGGGGTGCCGAACTGGACCTTAGCGGCGGGTGAAGAGGAGCTGTTCCGCTTCAGGGCGAGTGCGGATAGGCATTTTGCACAGTGGATGGCAGGGGATGTTGATGAGGATCATGCAAGTGCCGTGATCTTTAACATCAATGGGGCGGAGACTGTGAAGGAGAAGCTGGAGATACATCATGCAACTACGTAATTACGAGGATTTCGTCGAAGACTGTTGCAAGCCCTACGTGGACTTCAACTACTGCGTCGTGGCGCTCAACGGGGAGGCTGGTGAGGTCGCGGAGTGGCACAAGAAGGCCAACTTGCGTAACAATGAAAAGTTCACCGACGTCATGCTCTTGGATGAGTTGGGTGATGTCCTCTTTTACCTGACCAGGACAGCAAGCATCAAAGGCTGGAGCATCTTCGATGTCATGGATGCTAACGTGAGGAAGCTGACACATCGGTTGGCTGAGACAGGAGTGGTCGTCGGATGACGAGCAACAACACGATTATTGATGATCGATACTTCCTCGAACTCGCTGATCGAGAATCAACCTTCTCTCACGACTTGTCCACCAGGATTGGGGCAGTCATCGTCCAGGGTCATGGAATCGTAGCGCGTGGGTTCAACGACATCCCACACCAGGTTGGTGACACGCCGGAGCGGAGGGAGAGGCCAGCCAAGTATGTGTGGACTGAACACGCGGAGCGAGCGGCGATCTTCAATGCGGCCAAGTATGGAAACTCGCTGCTGGGTACCACTATGTATACACAGGGTATACCGTGTGCAGATTGTGCAAGAGCGGTCATCATGTCCGGCATCGCCCGTGTTGTCGTGTGGAAAAAGGGGACTGGTCTAGAGGAAACGAGCCGGTGGACTGACTCTATCCAGGCTGGGAAGACGATGCTGGAAGAGGCGGGCGTGGAGATTGTTGGTGTGGAGCGTGGATAAAGCGAAATGGCGTCTGGAAGACTTGAGGAGCAAGATTGACTATGAGGGTGGCATCGGAGCAGCCCTATTCTACTTCGGTAGGGATGTTAACTCTGAGTCGGAAGCTGTCAATCGCGCCTGGAGACGGGCGTATGCTGCGCTGATAGGGCTGTATGAGTTGATTCCTGAGCCGCAGGATGAGGAGTAGCATCAATGAGTTATCGACCTGTGTGTGATGTGTGGATACTGGCACGATCGAAAACCAAATTTTATGGTGCCTACCCAGCTGGCTTCCTCCACCGTGCCCGAGCCCTGCTTGGCGTGGGCAACAATGATGCCGTCCTTCACGTCTGTGGTGGAAAGATTAGGGACTACCCCTACCGTGGTCTCGGCCCGAATGATGCCACGCTTGACCTTGATCCAGAGTGCCGGCCAGACTTTTTGCAGGATGCACGGGAGCCGTTTCCACTTGGCCCCAAGAATACGTTCAACTTGGATGATGGGACACCCGTGCTTGGGTGGGATGCCGTTCTCATCGACCGCCCTTACACGGCTGAAGATGCTGCACACTACGCTCCAGGAGCCGATGTGTTGCCGACGGCCAATCAGCTTATCAAGCAAGGGATCGCTGTTGTGCCAGTTGGAGGAAAGGTTGGCATGCTTGACTACATGTGGCCCCAGCCACCAAAGAATGCGGTGGAGGTGGCGGTGATTGGGGTCGGCACAGGGAGGAATGCTCGTGCCAGGTGGTTTACAGTGTTTGAGAGGCTGTCGTAATGGCCGACGTGTGTGACCATAGAGTGGTGTGTCCAGGCTGCAAGGACTCACCTGTGGCTGGATCCGTGTGGCAGAAGATGTTCATCGACGATGGAATGGGCACAGAAATCGAGTGTCCGACTTGTAAAGGCACTGGACTAGTGCCAGGAGAGAAAGATGGCTGATGTGCTTGACCACGGGTTTGTGAAGCTCGTGGAATCTTGGGGCAGTGATGAGCGCATCATCGAATCGGCCAGGATGTCCACAGCGAAGGGCTTCCTGGGGTGGGGACCCATCGACAACTGTAAGCATTGTGGGGCGCATAGAGAGTCCGAAAACCTGCTCACATCCAACACCTGCATAAAGCCGGCTCACGACTTTGCTGGGGATGAAAAGCTCCTCCGCTATCTCTACAACAACTACCACATGACCCCATTCGAGATGGCCGGCATGGTCATAGAAGTCCAGGCCCCTATCTTTGTCATCCGAGAGTGGCAACGCCACCGCACCCAGAGCTACAATGAACTCTCAGCCCGATACACCGAATTGCCCGATCTGCTCTATGTCCCATCCCTGGCGCGTCTCGCCGATGGAGGACAATCCAGCACTAACGCTCAGGATTCCGGGCGTGGATTGGACGAAGCCACAGCACGATACGCTCAAGATGCAATACGTGATGTGTCCGAATACGCCAGGCAGCGATATCGGACTCTTCTGGATAGTGGAGTTGCACGGGAGCTTGCCCGCCTCGTCATCCCAGTTAACCAGTATTCCAGAATGCGAGCCTCCGCAAATCTCAGAAACTGGCTCGCCTTCCTGACGCTGAGGCAGGCGCCTGGGGCGCAGTGGGAGATTCGTCAGTATGCCAATGAAGTCGCGAAGCTGGTCGAGGAGAAGTTTCACAGGACCTATCAACTCTTTAAGGAGCACCCATGACACTTGTAACAGCACCTGAAGTCGCGTTTGTTGACGCCTTATCTGATGTCATCAATCGGTATAGCCGAGAGAACGCATCCAACACGCCAGACTTCATCCTTGGGCAGTATCTCATGGCCTGCCTAGCTGCATGGGATGTGGGGGGGGGGGCAGCAGCGTGAGACATGGTATAGGAGAGATGCACGTCCCACAATGGTGACTGGAGAAA